>Ga0209700_100262_pt1 | contig 91857 bp, 39 predicted proteins | sample SiratroredBW_FD_187528 | JGI IMG/M metagenome (GOLD analysis project Ga0209700, IMG submission 187528) | Root nodule microbial communities of legume samples collected from California, USA - Siratro red BW (SPAdes) (version 2) | ecosystem: Host-associated > Plants > Roots > Nodule | place: USA...
AAAAAAAATAAAAAAAAAAAAAAAAAACTCCTATTCTGTGTTAAAATTCGAAGTTCTTGTCAAAATAACATTTAAATTCATAGTTCGTAATATAAGGTAAGATCAAACTCCTCTTAAATATATTTGATATAAGGGATTTTTTAGAATCATGTATTTTCAAAATTAAATTGAAGAGAATATAAACTTCATCTATTTTAAATTTTCAAAAGTGAAAAATCCATATTATAATTAAACATTTGTTTAAAATAATTTCATAGCATATATATACGTACTCAAACAAAATATATAAAAATTTTGTATTTGAAAAACTAAATAAATAAGTAGTCAAATTAGACGCTTTAATTGAAAAATGTTCTAAATGACCAATGTTATGTTCGAACTAACTTCTTTACATAGTTAATGAAAATATAGATTGTACTATTTTATTAAAAATGTCTTCTTCAAATTATGAGTCAACTAACTCGTATTGAGTACACTACTAGTCTAAATATCAGAAGAAGAAAGATAGTCTTAACATCTTCTTCTAATAACTAGAAGATTTGATTTATAATCTTATCTAAACTATCTAACCTAAGACATTTTGGGCCTCATAAATAGTTTATATAACCATTAGTTTTGATCATAACTTATAATTACAATTAATATTTATATGTTCATTGGAAAAATTACATGACATTTCTTATAGGAAACTATTCATACATCCAACATGTCAATACAATAAAAACATATTAAAACTAAAGATACTTTGATTCATAATAAATTGAGTGTAACAAATATCTTTATCAACTACAGGGTTACTAACTTTTGTTACAACTTTGACATGTAACAAAAGATCAGCACACTAGTTAGATTTTAAATAATACCTAATTTTAATTATAAAGTGACTGCATTCCAAATAAAACTAATTTTGACATAAGGTAGTTGAGTTTCAAAAATATTAAAATTTTGAAAAAAAAGTGGTGAAATGTTAAAAAATAAGTTTTAACCATGACTAAAATTTTCCACTAAAATCTTGATAGAAATATTTCACCTGGAATTCAAATTTTATTCCCTCACATATCAATAAAAATCCCCCGTTGCCATTTGTAGACTTCAACCACAAACACAACATTACATTATTATACTAGCGAGCACACTACTACTTTGGATATCTTGTTCTTCTATCACCTTTTAATATTTAAAAATAAAGATACAATTTTAATATACGGATTTAAAACCAGAATAGATTTAATAGGTCTTTTATAAATGTGTGCAGTTTTCACTCTTATTACAATAAATGGATAAAATGAAATTTAATTACGTAAATTAATAAGTCATGTTTAAGACAATGTAAAAAGATCATATTAAACACAAAATTTCTTTTTATCTTGTATGAAGTCTTCTATGTATATATATTTTTTTTCTCTATGAAAATTAAAGTTATACTTCAAAATATAACTTTTAATTTATTTTACCGAAATTATATTTGAACACGATTTTTTTTTTCATATTTTCTATCACGACTTTTTAAAAAAAAAAATCAAAGTAAGCACAGTTTTTTTTTGAAAGCGGTTATTCCAAAAATTATAAAATTACTTCGTACACGCAGTCTAAATTTTGAAATCAGAGAGGAAAATTCCAATAACTTTTATTTTGACCTTTCATCACCAGTAACACTTCAATGATATCAGATCTTAATAAAATAAATTTTTAAATTCAATTCAATGACCTTTCATCACCAGGATATTGTTCTTTTTGAGAAAAATCTATTTTCTGATTTTAAATCCTTATTTTGAAACTATCATCTCATCTTACGTCAAGAAAGATAGAAAATGTAACTTGATAAATCTTACACTCTTCCTCATCCTAAAAACTCTCTCTGCCTCTAGCAATAAACACAGACACAGAATTGAAATAGAGAATTCGGTTAAAGATGCAACTAAGTCTAGTTCTGCTCCGCAACAGAACATGAATGTCATGGGATGAAATGGGAAACTTTGGGTGGACACAGTTCCTTCACTGCATCCTTGTGTCAGTGGCACTGTACTTCAATTCATATCAATTATTTATTCAAAGCAATCTACACTGATTACCAAGAAGTCTTATTTTCAAGCACAATTTTAGTAAATAAAATTGAAAGTTGTATTTTGAAATACAACTTTAGTTTTCGCAGAAAAAAAAGAGTATAGAAGTTGTGCATATATGCTTAATTTGCGTATAAGAAAAAAAAATGATTGATAAGTCGTGTATAGAAATACAAAAATTTCAAAATATAATTTGTTTTAAGCATTTACGTAATCATTTGTAAAGAAAACAGTTTTCATAACTAGAGATGTTGTAAAGTGCAGATATTGTTGTAGGAGGTGACGGTGCAAATATTGTTCTAATGATATCATCGAGGTGAAGTGATTTTGGAATTTGATATTTACGCTGTGAATAAAACTATTCACATTGTGTTTCAAAGAGAAATTTCATTCATATTATTTGACATCACTCTCACACACTTCTTCTTCCTTCTCATCGCCGATCGCATCGTTATGAAGAAGCCTAAACAAGTAGAACATGACACCGCAAAACACAAAACTATAAGTTTCCTCAACCAGATAACTCACCCACTCGTACTTATTATAAGCAACAACGATCCTGAGAGGAACCAGCAAAACGCGCGTGAGAAACAAGTACCCAATCACCACCTTGTAGAACCACCTCATCATGATAACGCTAGAATAGTGCAACTCCATAGCAGCCTTGCCTCGGGCGAGGGGGAAAATTTCCGCCAGCGTTCCTAGGGACCAAACAACAAGGAAGAAGATCAAAAAGCAAGAGCCAAAGTCAAGGAGCAAGAAAAGCAGGTTCCAAATAACCCACTCCTTCATATAGGGTCCAGTCTTCTGAACAACAACAAAAGCCACACTACCCATAACTTGAAGCGGGATCACCACGAAGATCACCTTCTTCCCCCTCCCCCGCGCCAAGGGGTGGAGGAAGGTCCAGCGTGTCCCCACCAAAACGACCACGGTGAAGAACAAAACGACACGAATGGAGTGGAAGATGAAAAAGAGCACGTCCCAACCGCGAGATACGCCACTGACCTGGACGAGGTACTTGTCCACTGCGGAGAAGAGAAGGGAGAGAGCCTTCGCGAGGAGGAGCAAGGCCATGAAGAGGTGAACCCAGTGAAGATAATGCTTGGTGACGTGGCAGAGGTAGAGCCAGAAGGCGAGGAAGGAGAAGTAAGCGATGGAGAAGAGGAAGAAGAGCGAAGGAAGGTAGGTTTGGCCGGAAGATAGGTAATTGGGGGAACCGTTACGGTTTAAGTTGTAAAACTTGGTGTTGACGGTCATGGTCACGGAGCTGCCGGCGGCGCAGTTGGCGAAGTAGAGGCTGTATTCGTTGGAGATGGTGACGGGGAAGGTGCGGTTGAAGGAGGCGGCCGGAGGGGGAGAGAGGTTGCGGAAGGTGAAAAGGCGTTCAGTGTAGGGAGAATTAAGGAAGCAAAAGCTAGGGCTATGTTTGATTCCTGTCAAGGCATGGAGGAGTGATTCTTTGGTTATTAGGAAGAACCCTAGCGACGAAGGGTCCGGTGGCGGCGACGGGGCCGCTACGGACACCGACGACACCGCGATAGACACGTGGCCCGGATAAGTAAACCCGAATCTCTCAAAGAGGATAAGTTGTCGCGTGTCTGATGTTATGGTTATGGTTTTTATCTCGGCCGTGGAAGAAGACACGAGAAAAAGGAGGAGGAGGAGGAGTACGGAGGTGATTTTGGTCATCTTGGACGTGAATTGGTGATTGTTAAGGAAAGGAGGCTGATGAAGCGACACAACACAAGTTAGCGATGGTTTTATGTGTCTTAATCTGGTACTTGACGAAAAGCGGAAAACTAAAGATGCATGGGACTTTCCAATGCTGTTATGATGTCGTGTGTGTTTGGAGTTATCAATCGTTGGGCAGCTTGGAATTCATATTCCAATTTATCCTCGATTTGATACAAGTCATTAAAAAGCCACAAATAATAAATATATGATGAATAGAACATATAAGAATTTAATTAGCACAATTAGAGAAAATAATAAATAAAACATATAATGATTTAATGTATTTTAATTAGATTATTAACAAATTTAGTCTATATTTACTTCTTACATATCAGGAGACATTATTTCCAACATGATAATTTACCTATGGATTAAATATGTTTGTTGTGAGAAGAAGTTAAGTCTAAATCCTTGAGATATATATAAATATATTACAATAATTATACTAACATAAACTTTACAATTATTTATTTTTTATTATGACTATTATATTATCAATATTAATAATATTAAAATAATAATAATAATAATATTAAAAAATATAATATAAAATAATATTATTAATATCATTAATAATAATTACAACATTATTATTATTATTATAAATAATAATGATATTAATAATAATAGTAATAATAATAACTGTTGTGATAATAATAATAATAATAAATCATAAGAATAAAATTAAATATAATGTTCATAAGATTTTTAATTATAGAAGTTAATAATAATAACAATACTATAAATAATAATATTAATGATAATATTAATAAATATAATGTCAAAAATAATAATATTATGCATATTAACAACATTAGTATTAAAATGATAGTTATAATTATAATAATATTATTATTAATGATATTAATAATAATAGTAATAATATTAACTGTAATAATAATAATAACAGTAAAACTAATAAAAATAATATTAAATATAATATTAATAATAATATTAATTATATATGTTAATAATAATAATATATTTTTACTAAACTTATTAATATTATTAAATTTTGTTAATAATAATAGTATTAATATTGTTAATAATAATGTTAATATAATTAATAATAATATTATTAGTATAATATTAAAAATAATAATAATGTTAACAATAGTAATAATTTTAATAAAATTAATACTTAATATTATTTACAGAAAGATTTGTATGTGATTACTTATCGATTTATATTTATACGTAATTATATATGGGTTTGAAGTTATATCTACGGAAATTCGTAGGTAACAAATTTGTATATAAAATTCGTAAGTAATGTCAAATTTACTTACAATTAAGATTCGTACGTAATTATTTAATTTTTTCGTAGATAAATTTCGTACTTAAAATTCATATGTAAAATCTTATATAATTGATCCTTTGGTAAAATTTGTAAACAATACTAAATTTATATATTTTTATATTAATTGTGCAAAATTATTGGGCTATGAACTCAAAATACTCACAATGTAAAAGTAGAAATTTGTCATTAATATTCAAATTACCTATATTTTTTAATATTTCTACCTTAAATACATAAGTTTGGTATGGAACTTAATGTTATATTACAATTCCTAAAAATGATAACTTTTCACCTTGATAAATAAGATTAGCCTCAATTAACCCATCTACAAGTTTTATTTTAATTTTTGTCTTGTTAACCTTGATATAGAGGTTTTCAAGTTCACTGACTTAGAGGTCTGAATAAAATGATCCATTATGAACTTCATTTTTGAAGCGTAATAAGATATGTTACTCATATAATCAATTATGCAGCGTATTACTCCTTTGTTGTCATGTTTGCTTGAAGCTTTTTTAACCATGAAAACTTATTTCAATGCATGCAAACTTTCTTATGAACAGTGACACATTTCCAATACCAACTTAAGTCGCACCAACCAATAACTAATCTGCACTTCATGTAACATCATGCAAAAATAAATAATTAAACCAACCATAACACCAAGTCAAGCAAGAAGAGAAGGAAACAATCTACCAAAGGTGAACCAAGGTCATATGTACTAACACATTTTTAATGACAATTTCAAAAGCTAGCAACTATAGTCAATTAAATAATTTCTCCCCAATGTTCAATAATTTGCATTCAACCATGTACAATGAAAAAAAAAATAACAAGGACAATTTGGTTTTCTCCGTAAATTGTCTTTCTTCTTCTTTCTTTGGACCTTGGCCAAGCGTCATGAAAGTCCTTCTCCCGTAAATCCTTACCCCTCCTCTCAAATCAACAGATCCAAAGGAATGACCATTTCTCTTTTCTATCCGGATGAATAATATTTACTTGGATCCAAGTATAACGATAAAGAATACGGTATAACTATTTAAAAGTAAATTATTTTGAAACTATTTATATTTTAAATTCATATTATTTTCCATTTTATCATTAAATATAAAATCTAAAGATGGAAAATAAAATAAAATATTTGCATGATATCATCTTTGTTTACATGTATAGATGATATTCTAATAATTAATATATGTATTTATTAAGCATTTTTTATATTTTTATCTAATCATGAATAATGTGTAATAAATTAATTAGGTTTGGAAAAAAAAATTTAGGTGAATTTCTTAACACTAATGATAAATGTTTATTAAGGTTATTAAATGTCATATCTTTTTTATATTTTTAATTTGTTGATAGTGAATGAAACGGAAGATATAAAGAAAATTAGACATTAATAAAAATGAAATTGATTGCGATATATTGTCTATAACTTGTGTAACGAGTAATAGGGTAAAGAGATGAGTTAGATTCGACAAAGTGAGAATGTGTTATTTTGAAATTCCAATTTTGTTTTCAGAAAAATATAAAAATAAAGTTAATAAAAATATCAAATTTTAATTTATTAATAACACAAAACGTTAAAAAAATACGAACGCAAACGTGAGTCACTGTATTTCTACTAATTAATATAAGTTATATTATCAACTAATTCGAATACACCTTTATAAAAGTTACTAAAAGTAATAAATAAATGACGATTTAAGTTTTTTAAAGGATAAGCTGTAGTTTAAAAAGAAATATACAAATGGTTAAATCATATTTTAAAACCCACCACTCTGTAATTGTAATTTTTTAATGTAATGTTGTTATTGAATTCATGTTTTAATTCATCACTTCAGTTTGAAAATACTTTTTTAAACAATAGTTTTTCTAAAGAATACGTTTATTTAAATAAATAAATAATTAAAATTGTATTTTGAAAAAAAAATTCAGTCATTTTGAACTAAAGTAGTATAATATTTACAAAAGATTTTTTTTAGTTTTATATTTTATTTAAAAAATGGCCTCCAAGATATAAAAAAAATGGTTCATGGAGAAATAATATTGTAAATTTTTAATGAATTTGTTGTCCCAATTATCATCAAAATTTATTGTGGATGGGAAAATTGACATTTGCATACTGAGAAACATAGAACATGGGAACACATTAATTAAATTATAATTCCAACCTGTTTTTTTATCTGCTTTTTTCTTTTGACCCAAACCTTCACCTAACATATCACGTGGTCAACGCGTGCGTATTTAAAAATAATTCCTCAACAAGCCATAAAGAAGTAATATTCCGAAAGAGAAAAGAGAATAAACCTTGGCTACATATAAGTGAATGTGATGGATGTTTATTATCACTCTTGTTGCATTAATTTTTCTACATACGAAGATATTTTGTTGAAGATAAGTTCATACTATATTTTAATTTATTTAAAAAATATATTTTAATAAAAGTACTTTTAGTTGACATATAATATTTTAACTTGAATTCATTTCATATATTTATGAGTACTTAAAATTTGAGTTTAACTAATTGGCATTATCAAGATTGAGTGGTGTAAGAATTAAAATAAATATATTTTTGTTTTCTAAGAACTCTTTTTTTTATGATAATATGTAGATTAACCTTTTCATACATATTTATAGAAAAATATTAAAATAAAATTAATTATTTTTTATATAAAAAAATTACCTTACTATATTTAATTTTAATAAAGACTCCTTTCATTTAACTAATTTGAAGATAAAGATGCATGTATTTTAGTTTATGAAAAAAAATTAAATGCAATATATATTCTGCTTTTGCTTTCTTTATGGAAATATTTATCAAAAACACCCACAAATAGAGCTTTACTTTAAATGAAATTTAATAAGCTTATATCTTAAGAATTTTGTTTTATATATAATTTATATTTGACAATTATATATTTAGAACGTGGAAATATTTCGTAATCTAATTTTATATCTTGAATTCTGTCACTTATTTACATACAACATTAAAATTAGATAATTTTAAAATTAAATAAATCTTCTATCATTTCTATATTGTTAAATGTTGATGAATGGTATTCAAGTTCAAATAAGTAATGAAATGAAAATATAAAAAATAACCAAAATAAAATTTTTAAATCTAAGAGTGAATACTATGTTAAACAAACATGGAGGGTGGTCGGTGTTGTGATTCGTCCATGCTGAAGCACAAAAACGACCGAAAAATGACGAAAAAACCCCGCTCACGATTCGTTATTTATGCATTATCCCCGAAGGTAATTCTGGTAATATGGCTGCGAAAATGGAGTAATTGAGGATTATCGTCGTGGGAGTAACTATTTAAGGCGTTGAGTGAAAAGGGTTGTTTCTGAAACCGGAATATTTCTTTCTGGAATCCAAATCCTCCACAAGTTCAAACTTTGAACCCTCCACGAAAACGTTCACAACGACCTAGGACAAGGAGGTGGAGGATTCACACCATCATTACATAAAAATAAAACAAAAGGGAAGAAAAACTGGAATCGCCATCAGTTTTTGAGTCCACTGATTTTTTCTGAATCTGTAAGTACCACCCTCTTTTTTATATTGATGTTTCCGTTTTCAACTTTGGATTTTCAGTCACCCTTTTAATTATTCTCTTTATGGGTTGGAAAAAGTCCCTTTTTTGTGCATTAAATTAGTCATTGTGTTTTTCTGAAGTTGTTATTTTTTGAATAAATTATATTTGTGTTTGCATGCAGTGGTGTTGTTGATCAGGAACCGTAATGCTAATCAGTGGAAAGAGAAAAAAGTAGGAGGAATTATTTATGTATGTCGTTGGGGTTACATTTTGAGGTCTGTTTTGTTTTTTGACCTCTCTCTTCCTCTGAGAAAGAAAAAAAAAAATGAATGTGGTAGGAAAAGTTGGAAGCTTGATATCTCAAGGTGTGTACTCAGTTGCAACCCCTTTTCACCCCTTTGGTGGGGCTGTTGATGTGATTGTTGTTCAGCAACAAGATGGGACATTTCGGAGTACGCCTTGGTATGTTCGGTTTGGTAAATTTCAGGGTGTTCTCAAGGGTGCGGAAAAGTATGTTAAGATAAATGTTAATGGTGTTGAGGCCAATTTTCATATGTGTCTTGACAACTCAGGGGAGGCTTATTTCTTGAAGGAGGTGGATGATGATAAAGTGATTGATTCAATTGAGGCAGTTCAAGATTCCATTGACAAAAAGAATGGCTGTTTAAGTAATGTTCATAGACTTGATCATAGCGTCTCAGATTCTGGGGTTCTGAAGTTGAAAGATGGGAGTGATTCCCCAGTTGTGCGTGTGCCTCAAATTCAAAGGGCAGAATCTGATGTTGAGAGGAGATTTTATGACTTTCCAGATGATAGATCTTCTTTAGAAGATTCAGTTGAGTTGTCAGAGTACGACTCTAATTCATATGGAATCCTAGAGGGAGACAATTTTTCAGAGTCAGAGGGTGCACAACCAGAGATGGTCTTGGTGAGTGTTGATGGTCATGTATTAATGGCCCCTATATCAGAATCAGAGCAAACTGAGGAGACTGTGCAGTTAAAAACTCCTCAATTTAATCTGGGACCAGGTGAAGAGACTGACTTATGTGAAGGCAATGGAGAGTTTGGAGCAAATGCTTGGGCTGCTGATTATATTAGTAAGTTAGATGCTCAAACAACTGATGTTCATCCTAGATGTTGTAACATTAACGGTGACGATAATGCTTTTAAGCTCTCAAACGAAGTTTGTCAAAGAGAGGAGGTCCATAGTAATCAGACACAGGAATCCTTAGAGATTAAAAATCAAGAAGATCGCGTGAAAACTGATTTAGAAGTGGCTGCATCAGGTATCAAAAGGGAGAATGTTTTCAAAAGCTGTTTGGAGCTACAAGATTTTGGTCAGCAGACTGGAAATGCTGCTGATTTACAAGATACAAGTTCTTCATTGGAGATTCAAAATTCAGCAGAGGAATCTAATGCAAGTTGTTTTGTAGTTAATGAAAATGAACAAGAGAGGATTGTGCAACCTAAAAATGGTGATGATTTATCACCTCCTAGTTGTTCTATTTCTTCTAATGGCCATGGATCTCCAAAATCAGAATTGGAAATTCAAGAAGTTGCAAAAAATGCTTCCGGAGAAGTTGAAACTGAAACTTCTCATTCTACCTCAAATAGTGAGGTAGATGAGAGTCAACAAACCCCTGCACTCAAAGCTGTTAGGACTACACGTGAGGTAGTGGAACCTCAAACAGAAACTTCAAATAAAGGGGATCAAAGCAACTTGGGTTTGGGTAAGACCAGTGCTGCAAATGCGTTGCACTTGGATTCTTCGATTATTTATTTAATATTAATACACTGTTTGTTTATTCTCATTTATCTATTAATTTGCAGGATTTGAGATTTCACTTTGTGGTCATGAATTTAAGCTGGGCATGGGTTCAGTAGCTGCTGCTGAAGTGTTTGAAGCGCATCGCATATCTGCAGTTGACTTCACAAGTTCTGCTCCATCAATAATTAAAAATCCAAATCTTGTTATCAAGTTTCAAGAGAGGTACATGACGTGGGAAAAGGCTTCTCCTCTTGTTCTTGGAATGGCTGTTTATGGTTTAGATTTACCGGTTGAGCCCAAAGATACGATTCCTGTGGAACAGGATCATGCGTTGAAGTCTAGGGATAATGATCTAGGATCATCTTCGGCTGGGCGCAGATGGAGGCTTTGGCCTATTCCTTTTCGAAAGGTCAAAACATTTGACCATACTAATAGCAATGCATCAACTGAGGAGGTGTTTCTTGATTCTGAGTCTGGAACTTTTGCAGACCAAACTCCAACATCCAGTACCCAGGGGTCTCCTCGTAAGCAATTTGTAAGAACAAATGTTCCCACTAATGAGCAGATAGCTTCCTTAAATCTGAAAGATGGTCAAAATTTGGTAACATTCAGTTTCTCTACAAGGGTTCTCGGTACACAACAGGTTTTGACATTCATTGACTGACTATGTGTAAGTTATACACAATGGTTTTGTTTTGCTTAAGATAGAAGTTTTAATTGCATTACAGGTTGATGCTCATATTTATTTATGGAAGTGGAACGCAAGAATTGTTATTTCAGACGTTGATGGAACTATTACCAAGTAAGGGTGCTAATAATGCTTTTTAGGCTACTTGGTATTCTTTGAACTTGACTTGGACATGGATGCTACTTCAATATTGTTATTTTTCTATACAACTCTGTACTCTGTTCAGATTAAATTAGATGTAGATGAAATCCATGTGTGTATCCGTAATGCAAATTTTGGTAATTGTTGATGTTGTTTAGACTGTTACAAAGTGAAAGACAATGAAGAGGGGGTAGGATCTGCTTTCAAGTATGAAATTTCATATTTGTAGTTGTTCCTCGTCCTGGAGTTAGGCTTTCTATAAGCTTATGGTGCATTAAATGGTTTTTTAGTCTGAAGCATCTGTCACTAGCTTTTGCACATCCTATGTAAAGTTCTGTTGCTGATCCTTTGACTAAACCTTGTAGTGAATTGTCTTCGTTTTTCTTTTTTTTTTTTAGATTGTTTCCCTGTGATGGTAGTGTTAGGAAGTGCATCATATACGAAAAAGGTAGATAGAGAGAGAAAGAAACCATCCTTATTAATGAATCCTTCTCTGGAACAATGACTTTAAAGAGAAGATAAAATCTGAATGGGTAGCTGGTTAGTTACATTTTTTACAAAGCCCCATTAACCGGGGTGACTGCACATAATAATTGGGCCTAACTCTATTTCTACTATTGTATTGCTTCTCAATATGAGGTCTTACAGATTGCACAACTTTCAACCCAACTTGTCTTTGTTATTATAGATTATGACGGTGCAAAAAAGAAAGAAAAAGTTAAATTAAACCTAACCACTCTTGAAAATTGCAGACAATGTACATGGTTTTGAAAATTGCAGACTCATTATCCGGTTTTAAAGACCGATTATAAATAAAACTAATTCTAAATCAGTTTTGGACCATTTTAAAGATAAGTCTTGGTTTAAAAAACTTGTTTTGAATTAAAACCCAGTTTTGAACCAAATCCAGTTTTGTTCATAAACTGGTTAAATAATTTGAATCTGTTTGGTCAATAACCAAACTAGTTTTGTAAAAATTGAGTGGTTTGATTAAAATGCAATCTGCATATTCTGTTTTAAATTGAATTTGGTTTGGTTTTATATACAAAACCATGTACAACCATGGGCCATAATGTTCATTCATGACAAAATGATTTAAACATGATTGCATTTGGTCTTATGACTAGACAAGCATGTCTGAATACGGAGGGATAGAAGTCAGTTGCATTATAATTTGAGAACCACAATAAAAGGCTTGTGTTTTCTTTCCTTTTAGGTCTGATGTTTTGGGGCAGTTCATGCCTTTAGTTGGCAAAGATTGGACGCAATCTGGAGTGGCCAGGCTTTTCTGTGCCATTAAGGTATGTATATTTTTTTTATTTGTACAGATCTAACATATGTTCATTTCAATTGGGATAGGATTGTTATGGAAAAAATTTAGTGAGGTAAATGGAAGCAGATCTTCATGGGATAGTTCTGTAAGAAGTTATTGTACAGTGGAATGTCTAATTAAATTTCGAATTCTTGTTGCTAGTTGTTCATTATGTGTCTCTTAACATAGATGTGTACTTTTATTCCCAAATTTTGGTTTGAGTTTGTGCAACTGATGAGGGACTCTTATTAGAGACAAAGAAAAGAAAATTCAGTTGCTGGGTAACTTAGGTATTCTATTTTAAGGATGAATTGAACTGTAGCCTAGAAATGCTTATTGCATCTGCAGTGATTGAAAGTACACTGTCCTTTGTGAGGTTTGTTTATAGATCTTATGTAAATGTAAGTATATATGCGCCCATAAATTTGTGGGTTTAGAATGAACTAAACCTTCCTCCTTTGAGCCTGGACTTGAAATTGCTCAGCAAATGAGCCTGAGGCCTTGTTGAATATTTTTTGTTCAATCAACATGCATAGTCCATATGAAGGCTGGTGACTAGTTTGACAATCTGCTTTCATTACCTGTTGTAAATAGCGGTTTATTGGGATAAAAGTATCTTTAGGGTCTCTATATTGATTAAGATAAAATATCTTTAGATTCTTCCTTTTTGTTTCCTTTTTAAGAGAGATTGATTTTTACAAAAATACAGAATCTGAGAATGTAATTGGTGTGATTTTTATCAACAAAATTATTTTTTTTTTGTTTTCCTATTACATACCCATGAATTTTTAGTTTATCTAAATTTTGTATCAAGGATCTTTAATAAAATACCACATGATTCAATGATTGGATTTTTTTAATTTTATTTCTATGAAAATTATAAAATGGATTAAGTGTCCAGGACTTACTCTTGGACCAACCCTTTCCTTTATTTATTATTATGCAATTTAGGACTAGGATCCCTTATGTTATAGGAGAAGAAATTAAGATAAATTGAATAAAACTTATATAATTTAAAATCAACTTGTCCATCTCAACTTTTGAACAACTCGTTAATATAACTCCTCTAAAGTTTGAGGTGTGTAAGTTAATTTTCATTTATGAGAAAAGTTTGATTCATTTTACTTTGTATTTTTTTTATCCTACGAGTGTTTCTTAATATGTTTATCCTAATTGCCCCAGATTTCTGCTTGCATTTCTTTCCTTTAGAATGAAAATGTACACAAATTTAAGGGTTATCAACATAACTTTACGATCTAGCAAGCATGGTGTTACGGTGAAGCCTATTGTCCTGTTGATTTATATCTCCAGAAGATTAATTTCTAAATACTTGATCTGGATTTTATGTCAGGAAAATGGATACCAGCTACTTTTTCTGAGTGCCCGAGCAATTGTCCAGGCATATCTAACTAGAAACTTCTTGTTTAACCTGAAACAGGTATTTAAAAATCCAGGTTTTCTTTGACTAATAATGACTATTTATTTTCTGATTTTAAAATTATCCTGTACTTTTGAATTATTTGTATCAACATATGATTTTTTTGAATGTTAAGATTATGTTGCATCAACTACCTTATTAGTATTGTGGAGGAGTATCAGTCTTGATTTAATATCCACTAGACACTGCATATTTCGCTACTCAATTAAGATACTATCTCAAGGTTGCCTGCCATAGGAAAAGGTGGCATTAAGCTACCATGGGATTTAAAAATGATGTAACCGGAGGTGTTAAAAAATGTATGTTTGAAGGAATTGGCATTAGAAAAAGAAGAAAACAGTAAAATATTATCCGTGATAAAGCAGAATGTTTAAACTTCTCATGATTATGACCTTACACCCCGTTAAACACAAAAAAAAGTTAAATAACATTATAATTAGGAAGTTGAATCATGTATTGCCAGGCATTTGGACTTTTATACTTCTATGAATTTAAAATTTTTTATCATGTAAATTTCATTAAGGCACTAAATGCAAGTACCTGGTTTGAACCAGAAAGATGTATTTTTGACCTTGTTTCATATCTAGAGGGCTGGTCCCTTCTTTTTTGGCAATTATGTTATCATTTTCTTACACCTGTTCATGTCTCTGTATGTTAGGGAGAGGAAAGAGTCAGTAATATTCCCATATTATACTCTCTTTTTATTATTATATTTGTTTCATTTGTCCTGAATAGAATTGCTTAATTCTCGACAATGACATGGTCACTGTAATAATACTTAAGCTGCATAAACATTGCGTGTGTGCAGGATGGAAAAACCTTACCAAATGGACCTGTTGTTATCTCACCTGATGGATTATTTCCCTCACTCTACCGAGAAGGTGGGGGCACCTCTAACCTGAGATTAGTCGTGATGGATGCTGCAATTTTGTTTATGCATTTAGTTGTTAGCTATGTTATAATAAAGATTTCATTTTCACCAATGCACTTGTGTTTTTTGTTTGATAATTCTGTCTTTACAAAGTCTTGTATACTGCTATGAATATCATGTAATTTTAGTGTTTTTAGGGAAACACCCAAAATTAACACATCCCACTGTGACATACATTTTGATGTAAAATCTATATTGAGATAATCTGGACTCATTCCAATTATATTCAACTGTTCAAAATCAATTCTATCAAAATCAAGTCTACTCAATTTTACAACAAACAAGCTCCTAGTTCTTTCGTCACCCAAAAAAGGGAGCATATTATTTGTTATAATTGCAAAAAAGGAGAAAGGATCTGGAGCATGAAATTCTATAAAATGAACTATGGTCTGAGTTGTTCTAAGATTCATGAACTCTGATAAACTGAAGTGACTGCATATATATTGAGCTCGGACTTATCTATTGATGAATTATACAAGTCTTAATCATACCCAATCTCCTTTGCTTTAGCATTTGTGTTATGAACCTGCTATTCATTTTTGGTAGTCCTGGGAGTTTAATTATCTATGTTACTGATCTCTGTTGCACCATTGTAATCTGTATTATTATTTAGGTAGCTAAAATATTACAACAATGAATTGCTTGTATTTTTGTATGTTTATTATGATTTGTCCCTTTTGTCGTGGAGATGAATTTTTATGACTGACGTGTTATTTTGCGTCTTTATTGATGGAAGTGATACGAAGGGCACCACATGAATTCAAGATTGCTTGTTTAGAGGTAATTGCCTGAACACAAAACCATGTCACTATGATATATAACATGAAATGTTATTGGAAGGCATCTTACCAACAATGTAATGCATATGACCTAAAACTTTTGTTATGCAGGATATCAAAAAACTTTTCCCTTCTGACTATAATCCATTCTACGCGGGATTTGGAAATAGAGATACAGATGAACTTAGTTACAGAAAGATTGGGATCCCAAAGGGCAAAATATTTATTATTAATCCTAAGGTGTGCATACTTAACTCATATTTGTAACAATTATAGTTACCTTAGTTCTTGTTAACCAGATAAAATGCCTATGGAATAACAGGGTGAGGTAGCTATTAGTCACCGAATTGGTGCAAAGTCATATACATCATTACATACCCTTGTGAATGACATGTTTCCACCAACTTCTTTGGTCGAGCAGGTAATAAATCAGCTCCTAGTTCCAAGTTAGTAGAATAGAATCTAAACCTCACTACCAATAAAATTGACTTTTGACTTCTGAAACACTGCAGGAGGACTACAACTCATGGAACTATTGGAAAACGCCATTGCCAGATTTAGATTAGTTCATTGCTCAAGATATTCAGTTCCCTTTTGACAAGGATCCATTGGAATGGAAGTTGAAACATCCTAGATGTTAACCCAAAAACCAGAAATTCCTCCTAAGCACGACCATAATTGATCAGAGAGTATCCTTCTATACTTGTTTCATTGATGGGGCCTGCTGTTCATTTTTTCTGCATTAAATCCTGATTCATTATGATCCTCCTATCAACAAAATTGTATTACATTGGCTTAGGTGTTATGCTGTGCTACATTACACCTAGTTTATTTTTCAATTTTCATTATGGGTGATCAGGGAATAATGACATAGATGCTTACCAAAGCAGCTTCTCTAGTTCAAATTTTGGGTTGGGTGGATGAGGTGTATAAGTACTAAGTATTTCATGCCATGATATGGAGCTTCAAGTCTTGATTCTTAACCTGGTATTAATATTATCTTTAGTTAAGTACTGAGCTTGTATTTCATGCCATAATATGGAGCTTCAAGTCTTAACCTGGTATTGATGTTTATCTTTAGTTAGTCTATCATGCAAAAAGCATTAGAAAACCAATTGGACCCCATTAGAGTGAAGTGCTGGAACAGTTATGAAACATGAAAGCCAAGGTTGTAACTTTCTTGTTTGACTCTGGAATTGTTGATTGCGAAAAACTTAGTTGTTGTCCTCAATATTGTAATCTCAGAATGGACTGCCCAATTGACTTATGATTTGTTTAGCTTCAATTTTGTATCTTAGTCTGATGACTCTTCTTCTCTGTGTCCTTTCCTTTTTTAAACAATTAAACTAAGTTTTTCTTCATTGAGTCGCATAATTTTGTTCATTTATGAGGAAGATTAGATCAGAGTATTTAACTTATTTGCAAAAGTTACTTTTCCTCTTTTTTTGTTTTCTTTTATAAATTTTAAGTTTCTTAATTATTTAAGAAGAAAATCAATAAAAAGGATGTTGTGAAACTATTATAGACTTGCACAACTGAAAAGGATTTCACTGGAAGATAACCGGTTCATATATAAGATTATATTTAATTGTGACAAAGAAAAATAAAATAAAATAAATTTATAAGAAATTTCTTATTTCCTATGAGTAAATAATAATTAATTTGCAAAATTATATAATTAAAATAATTGTTTATTGTATTCACAATAACCGAATAATGTTTAGCAACATTCTGTTAAATAACTATAGTCACAACGAATATATATAATAAACCAATAATATGAGGTTAGCACACCTTACTTGAGAAAAATAATATAAAATAAATAAATAAAATAATATAACATAATAAATGGTAACTGTCTTCTCCCAAAATAAAAGCTGAAAATTGTAGAAAAAGGTTAATATCAAATAACCCAATTTTTTTCTACTGCCTCACTATTCTCACCATTTTCTTTCTACAAATTTTCTTTGTTGCGTTGGGGTTTAATGGAAGAGAGGTGACACAGGCAAAAGCACATGTATGTTTTCTCCTACATATGCTCTCCGTTTATAGTAGATTAGTAGGCATGAGTTGCTTCATAGTTCTCTTTCGTGTAATAATTTGAGTTGGATCATATGGCCATGAAATTTATGCTAGAAACTGAATGGCAACCAAGGATGCTACTCACATCCATATTTTTTTTTAAACTACACTTTCTAATTTGTAAGTTAACCACAAATAAGGATTAGAAAGAAGAGAAGGATTGGGAGGTGACAAAACACTATTAAAATATTTTTACGTCAATTAAAAGTATTGTAAAGAATGTTATTGAGTTTATTTAACAAATTACATGAGAGTTTTATATTATTTTATCCATGTATTTTTTTTTTATCACATCTTTATACAAACCTAGTTTATTTAGTTAGGAATAATTACTTTGCACTAAATACTCAGTGTATTAGAAGGGATTTATTCTAAACAATGATGAGTTCAATACCATAAGCTTATATGATTATGTTTAAAGAAACTTTGGAGTTTATAAACACTTAAAAAATATAATATTTAAATAATATGTGACTTGAGACATTTGTATGTGGAAAAATTATAAGTGTTACACTTTGAACATTTTAGTTCTACATTCTTTAGACTAACGCGTGTTAGGTACTCCTAATCCTATAAATAAAAGCCTATCTCCACTCTTATAACCACTCTGAAATTAAATGAGATTTTGATTATGAATTTTATTTGTGTTTTTATTCATTTAAATTCACTTAATTTAAAAATAATTTAATTGAGCACATGTCTTAAATCTCTTATTAGAAACTTTAAGTTCACCTATCTTGAAGTGAGTACTTAATTTTGAGTTTTTTTTTAAATCTCTTATTAGAAACTTTAAGTTCACCTATCTTGAAGTGAGTACTTAATTTTGAGTTTTTTTACTGAAAACAACACTTAATCTTAAGTTTTTCACTGAAAACTTTAAGTTTGTTGGTAACGTATATATTGAAGTGAACACTTGTCTTAAGTTTCTTACTAACCTCTTTCTTAGAATATCTTAAAGTAAACACTTATCTAATGAGCAACTTTATTAATTTTTTTTTTATGTAACAATTAAGCCACTCAATTAAAAGATTTAATAAAAATTAAAAACAGTTACTCTATCACCATCGTATTTTAATTTATCAAGTTAAGAAATTTTTAAAATAACCCTTATACATTATTTATAAATACAAAAATAATTTACAAGTAATATAAAACATAAAATGCACCAATTTAGATAATGAGGTCTCTTAATCATTGACAAAAGAGAAATTCAAGTGGTAGACTCTAAAAACCTAATAAGAAACATGCAAACTACAATTTTAGCCCTAGAAAGTAAAAATTTCAAAAGCAACAAATTCATACCAAAAACAATACTTTAATCACAACACCAACAAATAAAAGCAATAAAGCGAAACACGAACACACTATTCCCCACAATTCAAACACCAAAAACATTGATAATCCAAATTGAAATGAAAATGATTTCATTTTCAATCAAAAATATTTTTTAAACATTAAAACATGAGTATCTATCTCCACAATAATGGTTACATCACTGTTGCGTCATCCATTTATTTTATGCAATTAATGTCGTAATGATTAACTTGATGGAAGATGCCACATTAAAACATTTAAGAAAAAAGACTTAATTGAAATTTTAAGAAATAGTAAAATAAAATTGAAATCAATCCTACAATAGAAAAATTCACTGCCTTTTACACGTATTATTATTACAATTACCATTACTTTATTTTTTTTTAAAATTACTCTTATAAAATAAATAAACTAGAAGGCAGAGAAAGAAGAAGGAACAACAAAAATGGATTTAGGAACTTCCGAAATTCATGCCACCAAAACAAGAGCTGACTTCTTCCTTCTTTCGCTACTTCTCTCTCTTCTCTCTTCGCCATTGCATCATTTTTCACACGTGCCACAATAACTATCACCCTCAACTTCCATTGAAAACACTTTCTTTTTCCTTTTTCATTTTCCTTAATCACAGGTCTCTACACACGAATACACAGAACAGAATATACATACACATTCATATATATCGTTAAGAAAAAGAAAAAAGAAGAAAAAGTTGGCGAAGTCTGAAGAAGAATGTCATGGGTAAGATCGGCGGTGAACAAGGCGGTGGAAGGTGGCCAAAACAATATCCGACGTGCCGTTCGCACTTACGCCGACACCGTCGTGCTCCATGCAAGCAACGCCGTCGCCGGCGGCGCCAGAATCATTCAGGACCGCATTGTAACTACCCCTTTTCTTGAAACTTTCAAACTTCCTTTGCCCTTTTGGTTTTTAATTCTGGGTTCGGGAGAAGGTTTCACCTTGCTATGGTACCTTGCAGTGTAAGAAATCTCTGGGTTGGGCCTTAAAAGGGTCATGTTATGCGGGTTTTGGGGTCTTTATCTCTTGAATAAATAATACATCTCAATCACAAATGGTATTAACTTTTACAAGAATAATTATTAAGGATGATTTTTGTTGATTGAAAGTTTTCACTCATAGTGCATGCCTGTTACGCTCTTTCCCAGGACAAAATGGAGATAAATCACCTTAAGTGTTATTTGTGTGCTGTTTTTCTATTGGAATTGAAGTACAATAAAAGTTTACCTTCAAGGGTTATGCAAATTATATAAATAAAACTTCAATTCTAATAGAAGAATAGTAAAAACATCACCAAAAGTAGTGTATTTAAGTTTCTCCTTTTTCTTAAATGTGTGTCTGAAATGAGTGGTTATAATGAAAAGGTGACTCGGAACATGCAAAGCTTCAGGCACACTGTAAAACGGTTAGAAGAAGTTTCTGTTTCGTGTAGAGGGATGGAGAGAGTTCAGTTGCTACGAAGGTGGCTGGTTGCGCTAAAAGAAGTTGAGAGACTTACTGCTACCTTCATTGACACCAATGAAAAAGATGCAGACAACCAGCTTCTTCTTGATGAATTCAAGGATTCATCTACACAGCAACCTACTTTGGTTTGTGAACCCTTGCTGTTTCTATTATTTCTGTTTATTTTATTTTATATAATTTTTGCTTTTACAATTTTGGCTTCACTATGTTAAGCTAGGTCACTTCTTTGCATTTGCCTCAGCATTTCAGAAAAACAAAGTTTTTTTTACTTTTGTTGTTATTTATTATTTACCTTTCAGTAATTCATGCTCATAGTATATAACTATGGACAGATTTACTATGTAGACCCTGATGCTGTGGATGAACTGAAAAATTTCCGGGATGTCTTTCTTTCCAGTCTTGCTCTTGAGGGCATAACATTGTCAATGGTGAGTTGAGCAATGCAATCTATAACTACTACAGTGCAAGTTTTTGGATTAGTATTAGTCTGTTAGATGATTACGGAATGTCTTCTCTAAGAGGATTTCCATGTTCCATGAGTTAGGTTTGACAGTGTATACTTGTATGAATTTGCAATCAAATTAAGAGCTTGCTTTTACTTCCCAAATGAAAATAAAAATGTATATTACTTAGTTTTAATTGAATGCTATTGAATGGGAGATTCCTAATATATCTTAATCTTCAAACTACTATTTTTTTTTTTTAAAGTAAAAGTTATTGTGTTGTGACTTGTGATACAGTTCTTTATAAAATGCCTATTTTCAGTGATATTATATAAGAGGCTGAGCTTTATATTTGCTGATTTATGGAACTTAACCGCAGGTTACCTCTTTTGTGTAACTCAGATTCTTGATGCACCGAATGAGGAAGAAGTTTCACTAATGTCAGAGCTATATGGGTAATTTTGACTTTCTGTCTCTACAATTTCTTTTCTTAAACTGATATATCTGAAGCTAAATATTGGTTGAACACAATTGCTTGTTGGCATAATAGAAATAGCCTGCTTAAAAAACTGCTTCTGTTTTGGCATGGTTGTACTTGTACAGACTCTGTATTAAAGGAGGAAAGGAAGAACATACTGCCTTGTTATCCAGTGTACAGGATTTGGCAAAAGCATTTTCTAGATACGAAGACGAAGTTCTGGTAATGATTTTAGAATTGGTTTTGTCTTGTATATTTATTTGTTTATGGTTGATATATACTGTTGGAGATCCATATCTCTTAGACCACAGGATACAAATAGGACATGAAAAGTGTATTATAGGAAGGAAGAGGGGTAAAAATAGGAATTAAACCTTCTTTTAATAGTTAGTTCGTTGGTCTAGTTGTTTGCATTTGGCATCCATAAATAAGGCCTCTGTTAGGAAGGCATGCAGATTTTGGTTAGATACAAACTGGACAAATTTCAGTTTGAAAGGAGTAGACTCCTTTGTGTACTCGTTTTCTTTTGAAATTCAGTAAACTCATGGACGAATACAGCCCTTTTCTTTTTGTAATGATAGAAAACCTAACAATATCAATATGCCCAAGTTATAATATATAAGTGGGTGTAAACTTCACCTTATAAACCGATTTTGTGAGGTAGAATTAGGTTTAAAATCTATTTTCTAATATAGTATTAGAGCCTATTTGTTGGACTCGTTGTACCATTTCTTATTGGATTGCTATCAAACCACCCTTAAATATGTAAACCCATGTTTGAGATGTATAATTCTTGGTGTAAGAGGGTGTGTAGGACTTCTCCTATTGATTAGGGATATGAGCAAATTATAGTATGTAAGTAGGTGTGAACCTCACCTTATAAGTTCTGTTTATATTGTTAAATTAGACTCAAAATTCACTTTCTAATTTATTATTGTGACTTTTCATGGATGATCACTCATTATCATTGGTACATCTTATCAAATGTGACTAGAAAAACTTTTCTTGGTTCTATCTTGATCATGATATCTATTAATTGATGTGAAGCTCAAAATTATTGAGATGTATTGAAATGGAGTTTTAGGTATATGGAAGAAGAGTGACACAAGGAATGAAACACTAATTGGTATTAATGAAAATGTATTACAATTTATTGATGTGTTGCTCTATGATGTCTCTTCCTCATTTAAGAATAACAACAAAGATTTTGTTCATTTTGTTGCACGAAGTTGTCTTCTGACTTATCTTGATTTATTCCATGCAATCTGTGCTCTAGCCACAACCTTTGACTTTGCAAAAGTATTGAACTTCTACACATTTTAGAAGAATTCTACTGGATTTATATGCTCTTATTTGGTACCACATACCTTTTCCCTGTCTGCCTTACTTTTTTAACAGGCCAAGCGAGAAGAGTTGCTTCAATATGTACAAAATGCAATTTCAGGGCTGAAAGTGAATGCTGATCTCATGAGGTTGTTGCTAAGCATATATATCTTTAGTGGTGCTTGTTTGAACTTGAGGCTTTGCTTTATGTAATAGTGGATGTATTGTTAAAAGTATGATTTAAAAAGATGAAACGTTGAAGATTAATAGTAACTTTGACATAGAGAAAGTCATCTTGGGGAAATATCTAATAGCTTTGTAATTATTTACTTTATAAGTTCTAGTAACTAACTAACTCATGTTTACTAATTTTCTCAAGAGATCTATGAGGTGGTGACATCTGTAACAAACTTGATTCAGATACTCCAACTTAAGAGAGAGTGTTAGATATATAGTTTAATTATGTTAAAGATATGATTTGATTACATTAAATAGAGAGATATGATATGATTTGACAGGAAAATATCTTACAACATAATTCTCACGGTTAGATGTTAATCTTGTTTTTCTTTTATTGTATATTTTATTCGTTAATAAGAGTTAGATACTTTTTGTATATGGGCTTGCATCCATATCTAATGCTTTGTATGTATATATGCTCCTCTGTTGTGCTAATTGAAATAAAACAATTATATCACATAAACGTATATGATTTATCTTTTCATTGTATCTAGAGCCTAACCCTCCAAATGGTGTCTTCCTGGTGAACCCCTCTATTGGTGTAAAAATTTTTCCAGAAATTTCTTTATCAGACCTTATGTGTATATATCCCTCAACAAAATGGGGTGACAGAGTGCTAGACACCTTATTGAAACAACTTGAACCCTTTTTCTTCATGATTGTGTTCCTCAACAATTTTGGGTGATGCTATTTTAACAGCGTGCGATCTTGTCAATCACATGCCATGTTCTGATCTCAACAACCAAATACCTCACTCTATTTGGTTTCGTTATCTTCACCCTTTAACTCCTCGTGTCTTCGGGTCAATCTATTTTGTTCATAATCTCAGCCGTAGTCTTGATAAACTATCGTCTAAGTCTCATAAGTGTGTATTCTTAGGCTACCCTCACTCTATTTGAGTCTTCTCCCTACTTTGTGTCAATTTCCTTCCCTTCTAAGACTTCCCAAACCACCATTATAACCCCTCTTATCTCTGACCCTGCAAACATATCCGGCATATCACCAAATCCACCACCTCAACCTCCTCTCCAAGTTTATCATTGCAGGCAACATTCATGCCTTCTTATTGGGACAACTACCGACTATACTTTGATGCCACCTCCTCTGTCCCCTCTGATTTTTCCTCCAAAACATGATCTTTTTATTCGCTTCATAAAGGTACACACTCTACTCATAATCCTTTACCTCATTATGTCACTTTGAGTTATCATCATTTGTCTCCCTTCCGTTACACTTATCTCTCTTCTATTTCCTCTATCTCTATTTCTAAAACTGTAGGTGATGCCTTAGCTCGCTGTTGGAAACAAGTCATGCTTGATGAACTGTATGCTCTTTAGAATAATGGTACTTGAGATCTTGTTCCTTTGCATTTTGGGAAGTTAGTTTTAGTTGTTAGTGGGTTTTCGATGTTAAAGTTAATACTAATGGCACTCTTGATTGACTTAAAGCTCGTTTGGTAGCAAAAGGTTATACTCAAATATTCGGGTTAGACTATGGCGGCATGTTCTCTCCGGTCGCCAAGATGGCCTTTGTTAGATTATTCTTAACCATTGATGCTCTTCAAGGTTGACCTATCTACCAGTTGAATGTGAAAATTTCCTCGTACGTGGTGATTTGCACGAGGGAATATATATGGAGCAATCACTTAGGTTTGTTGCTCAAGGGGAATCTTTTTGTTTAGTATGTATTTTCTACAAATCTTTGTATGGTCTTAAGTAGACTCCCAGGACATGGTTTAGTAGATTCATTACAATAGTCCAATAGTTTGGTATGACTTGAAGCAAAGTTAAACATGCTATGTTTAATCGTCATTGGATTGGTGGGTGTATCTACCTAATAGTATATATTGATGACGTTGTTCTTATAGGTAGTGACCACCATGTCATCTCACAAATAAAACAATAACTTTGCCATCATTTTTAGACAAAAGATTTCAACAAACTTGCGTACTTCTTGGGGATTGAAGTAAGACAATCTAATAATGGAGTAATTATATTCAAGAGGAAGTATGCATGGGATATTTAGATGAGATTGGGCTAATGAATTCCAAACCCGTTGACACACCTATAGATCTCAATGCTAAAGTTCTATCATGTTGGGTGAGCCACTTTCAGATCTTGAGAGATACATAAGACTGGTTGAAAAATTGAACTACCTCACGGTCACTTGTCCTGACATTTCCTTTGCAATCACCGTGGTGACTTAGTTTCTTAATTCTCCACATGCAGGACATTGGAATGCATTCATTTGTATTCTAAATTACATTAAAGGGGTATCAGGAAAAAGGTTTGCTATATGGACTTAGTAATCATACTCAAGTTGTTGGATACTCAGGTACAAATTGGGCAGACTCACCTGTTGACAGTTCTGGATATTAATTTTATATTGGTAATAACTTGATCTCTTGAAAAAACTAGAAGCATAATGTGGTGGCAAGTTGTAATGCAGAAGTAGAGTATAGAGCTATGCTTCTACATTTTGTGAGCTTATTTGACTCAAACAGTTGCTTAAAGAACTGATATTTGGGGGAGTTACACATATGTCTCTTATTTGTGATAACCAAGTTTCTCTTCACATATTTCATGAGAGGACCACATATATTAAGATAGATTGTCATTTCATACGAGAAAACATTTTATCTAGAGACATTATTACTCACTTTGTTAATTCCAATGATCAGTGAATAGATGTCTTCACTAAATTATTGCATAGTCCTGAGATTGATTGTATATCTAACAAGTTTGGTGCATAAGATTTATATGTATCGACTTGGCGGAGAGTGTTAGATACTCTTTGTACATGGGCTTGGGCCATCCTTATGTAATGCTTTGTATGTATATACGTTCCATAAGTGTAATTGAAATACAAGAAGATTATATCACATAAATGTATACCATTTCTCTCTTTAACAAGAATACTTGTGTATACAAAACACACAAAATTCAGTATATTCATTCTCGGTTTCTCTCTTCTCAACATGTATTATCCGAACGTTGCTGATGTATGAGTTATGTTGTACTTACAAACCATGTAGGGTCATCAAAACATTTTCATATAAATATTTGTTCTGTTCATGTTTGATCAATTGGAGCATCCCTTGTTGTTTTAATACACTAATAATAGTTTTTACCGCGATGTATTCACTGGTCAACGTGCCTGAGATACGACACTGTTTAAATAACACATTTAAGGCTTCTTTTATTTACATGATTATTTGTTTGCCTTTATGTGCTTACCGAGCCATAAAAATTAAGCCATTCTCCTTGAATATATTTTGGTATTTAATATTTAATGAAACATTTAAAGGAATTCTAAATCTATAATAAATTATTGGATTCTGAAACTTTCAACCAATGCCGTGTTTTCTTAAAAGATTTTACCCAGCTCCATATGCGTAATCTTCCTCATCTATAATGTTTCACACCATTTTTATGGCTCTAGTATATTAGTCTTTTCTCCTATTGTATGTGATACATTCTCCTTTCTCAGAATAGAAGTTGAAGCGTGTAAGTTGAAGGAAAACATTGAGAATATGAAGCCAAGGAACCAAGATGGAAATTTTGTAAATTCACCTAAAAAGACAACTGCTGCGGAAAAAGAGGTGAGCTTCCATTTCTTGTACCCTTCGGTGCAATGGCGCAACTGCATTCCCATCCACACTCTCATGGACACTCTTATTGTTGTCATGTATATCGCGTGATATTGTGATGGTGGTCATGGCGATATTTTATATCAGCATGTTTCTAGGTTGATTTATCATAAACTTCAAAGCTTTCCAAATTGCATGAATGTTTTTTTACACTTAATTTCTCTTTCGGTCCCTTTAGATTGGACTTTGCATGAGCTTAATATATGGTTTATGAGGATATTTTAGGTAACTTTTAAAAGATTCAAGATTGTGTATTTATTTGTATGTTTATACATTAGTGACACTTAAGCATTTTGGTTTAATTTCAGGTTGTTGATGAGGATATGGTAAAAGTTATTCAAATGTGTTCTAAGTTGGAGGAACTCTTACTGAAAAAGAAATACTTTAGCTATGGTGATTCTCCACAACTTCATGCTGAAAAGGTCTTGCACAGTGATTTTCTGTAATTTATGTTTAGCTAATCTCTTTTACTCTTGGAGCATCATATCTCCGCTAGTAACTATTTCTCCAAGCTTCATTGAAAAGAATGTATAAAACATTCAAATTTGGTATTTATTATGCAAAATTGTTCATTCTATTAATTATTCAAGGGGCTTTGAAATCTGATAGTGGTTGGCTGAGATAATATTGAACTTTGACCCTAGGAAAACTTCGCTTACAATGTTAGGGATCTGAATCTTGTAATCACGGTTCAATGTAACAACCTGGCATTAATCTCACACCTAAGCCTGCGAGATACCTAGTCAAAGACTGAAAAAAGGAGGGCTTGTCTAAGATCTATTACTTTATTTCAAGATTGCTCATAATATGTATGCTTAATTTTTATCAGCTCTTTACTATAAGCTGAGAATTGTAAGATCAGAATATGATAGGTATCAGGAAATCTGTGTGCTAAGCAACAATTGTTTTTGTATTATAGTGAGTCTGAGTGGCTTGTATCAACAACTAGAGACTGTAGCAGTATTTGGTTTATACAATATGGAAATAAAGGAGAACCAATGCCCATTAAGTACTTTGAGAATTCTTATTAGATAGTGGAATTTAAATTTAACGCAACCTCACTATATCGGTTTAATAAGGTGAAGTTTGCCCACACTTGTATATTGTAAATTTGTCTTATCTCTAGCTGATATAAGATTTCCAACACACCTCAACATCAAAGACATCGTGTATTTGCGCTGAGGACATCAAGCGTGGGAATCGAGGAAGGCCTGTGGCACAATAGATCCAAATCTTGAATAGGATGGACACCTATTGCTTTGATATCATATTAAGAAATAATTAGGATAAGCTATTATGATTCTGAAACCATATTATGAACGACTCTGATACCATAATAAGAAATGACTCTATACCATATTAATGTAGTGGAATTTAAGCCTAAAAGATAAGGACAAATTATAGTATATAACTGGAGGAAAACTTCAATTTATTGAGTTGGTTTTGTGAGGATGAGTTAGGCTTAAACTCATTATCTTAATATGGTATTAGAGTCACTCATGATATGGTATCAGAGCTATTAAGAGTCTAACCTAGTTGAGATTTGGACCTATCATACTACTCGTTCTCGTATCCCTCTCGATTTCTATGCCTCGATGTCCTTGACGTTAATACCAATATCTTCAATATGAGGGGGTGTGGTGGAGATCCTAAGAGATAAGGTCAAATTATAGTATAAGTGGAGGGAAAATCTCATCTCATTGAACCGATTTAGTAAGGTTGAGTTACACATAAATTCAACACTCTTAATAGTTCTCACCTTCAATATTAATATCCTAAATCTTATAATAATTGAATAAACTCACACGAGTCACACCCTATCTTTTGCGTAATGATGTGATTATTTCTTAGTTCAAATTGTACCTCACCTTCCTCCTCTTATAGATAAGCATCGACTTCGTAATATAGGCCGTATCAGAATACATTAATGTTTTCTGCATGATGTATTGTATTGTTCATCATTAATACTCAACAGCTTATGCAAGTAAGCAGTCTTTTTTATTTCCAGTGCAGTGGTGCTTAGTTTCCTGTATTTGGTGTGACATTTTTTTGTTGTTGTTGATGTATGATTGAATCACTTGCAGGTTGACAAATTGAAAGTTTTATCCGAGTCTCTTGCAAATTCTACCACAAAAGCTGAGACTCGCATCACAGAAAACAGGTCACAGAAACAGTTATTACGAAAAAAAGTTTCTTATATTTTTTGTGCTTGCACATACACTTGCACCTTTGTTGAGTATCATGTAAAGGTACTGGCATACTTTCAGCTCATTTTCATGGATATGCCTTTTGTAACTCTATAACACGTTGATACTAATGTATGATGTTTGGCTAGTTGAGAGTTAATACCAAACAGATAAAAATGTTGGCCTTAATTGAATTCTTTTCTCTTAAATTTTGTTTCATACTTTGTTCTCAACCAGATCTCAAAAAGAAGAAGCACTTCATTTTCGGTTAATCAAAACTGACGAGGTTAGCCAAGTTGAGAAGGTACATTCTCGTCAATAGCTAGCGATAGTTTTATCGTATTGTAGATACAGTACATCTTTTGGGTATGCTTTTTCATAAACACTTTTATGTTGTTCCCAGGCAATATATTCTGAAATAATGCGATTAAGATTGTGATCTTCCTCTATAATAAACCTTGGAGGGATTCTAAGAGAAACAACATAGAAGAAAGTTTCTGTCATCTAATTTTTATATAATCTGATGTGAAAAAGTAGTAGGAGCTGGAAAAGGATCGTAACACTTGATAAAGTTTGTGATGTTTTAGGTGTATTACAAGAAAACTATTTTTGAGTTTTTAGATTACATGATGAGTTTTTAGATTACATGATGAACTTGAATTATAGCAACTATGCATATACTCATCTAACTGATGAAAACAACTATAACAAGTAACTGACTAACTAACAACGACAGTTTTAATGGTCTAGAAAACAACCTGACTGGCAGTTGTAACTGTCAAATAGGAAGTGACAGTTATAACAAATTAACAGATTACAACTAAAGTAGTTATTCACTCACATCTCTAATTTATTGAGAAGCAAATATTAAAACTCATGTCTTGTACTTCATCTTTAATTTTTTTCTTACAATATACTTTGATAAACATGTCCCAAATTTTAAGAATAAGCACCGGATGGATGTATGGACTGTGTAAAAAGATTTTTTTATTGACGTCCAATAATAAATATGATATTTCTTTTACCTTGATGATAACTACCTAAAAGTTATGCTTAACATAATTTGTGATTGGTAGTGTGAACTTTTACATAGTCAGCCAACAAGAATTAACCTAGTTTCATCTTTAGGTCTAATTCTATAATTTTCATATTGATAATGTAAAATAATTCATTTATTGCTAGAATAGGGAAATATTCAGGACTTATGGATTGTGCACTCCTTCCATTAAAATCAAGACACCTAGCATCTATGTTTTTTTCTCTTATTTTAGGTTTTTAAAAGTAAAGTAATAGAAGCCTTTGAAGAGAGAGATTCTACTAAAGTTACTGCAAAATTGCTTCTAGATATGAACTATACATAATGCACTCCATGCTAGCAAACAAAGGTGTTCAAAACTAAAGTGGTCCAAGAAATTGAACATCCATGTAAACCATTTTTTTTTTTTTTTTTTTTTTTTTTTTGTTTTTTTTTTTTTTTTTTTATACTTTTAGGTCTATTTTTCTCAACCAAACAGTTTGGTTCAGATTTTGAATTGAAAATCAAGAACCAAACTAAACTACTTCTTGTATTTAGATATAGTATTATATATTTAGAGTTAATTAATAACTAAATAAAAATCAGGAACCAAACTAAACTACTTTAATTAGATTTTTTCATAAAGTATATTTATACTTAGAAAAACATAATAATAAATTTATTTAGTAATTTTAAAAAACAAAATTATGTAATTTATTTCTAAATTTGAGAGAAAGTTAAAATTATAAATATAACAACAATCATATAAGTTTACTATAAATTGTTTGATTTTTTTTCATTATAAATTGTTTGCCATTTAATAAAAAGTGTTTTACAATTTTATAGTAACAAAAAAATGTAGAAATCAATCTCAACCAAACCGCTAAACATTGTTTTGGTTTGATTTAGATTTTACAATAAATTAAAATCAAACCAAGTTACATTAGATTAGATTTATAATTGACTCGAGTGACTATTTAATGAAAAAAACAAACTAAACCGATTATCCAAAATCTCTATTAGCAAATTACATAATTATATGAATTGTTGTTTGCGTTAAACTTGCTCAGCGCAATTTTGTTACTTTTGAAATAAATTTAATTCATAATGTTCGAAATACAAATTAAGAAAGTCATACTCAAATGTATTTTATTCTCTCATGAGTCATGTTATTCTACACAATGAGTCAATCAATGTGCAATTTTTCTATTTTTGGACAATTTTTAGTTGTAGGAGTTTGAAAGATGATGTCTGCAAAGAAATAAAAAGTCGATTTGAAGGAATCCACTTACTTCTGAAACATACTTATTTTTGAAATAGATATACAATGGCCATTTTGCAGGAATTATCCGTGGAGATTGAAGAACTTGAGAGGCAGAAAAATGAGCTTGAAGACAAACTGAAAAAGGTCTATTTTTTCATCCCTTTGAGTACCTGACTTTGAGTATTAAATCAGCAATTTAATGCCCTCCTGGCCTTAGTCTTCATTATGATCTTCATGGATCTGTTGGTGTCACTTTGCTTGCCTTACATAAGCTTGAAATATTTGTGCAGGTCAACAGTTTGTTGACATCTGCACGTATACGCCTCTATAATGTAAAAGAAGAAAGAGAGCAATTTGATGAAGCAAGCAATGAAATTATTGCACTTCTAAAAACAAAGGTACAAGTTTATTTCATGCCCTAGGCTCACATCTTCATGAAAATAAATAAATATTCTCATTTAGAGGGTTATATTAAAATTAAGGCTAAATTGTGTATTTAATACTTGATTGTTTTATGATAAATTTATTAGCAGTTAAAAACTGCCACAAAGCAATATTCTTTTTTATATTTGTGTGTAATTAATGGTTTTTGAACCACATGAAAGTCTCTCCTCTTCTTTGTTTAGACTCACCTCTTTCCTTTTTTATCACGAGAGACTTTCTAGCACAAGATAGTAATTATAAAGATCCCACATCGATTAGGGATATGGTCAAATCACAATATATAAGTGAGGTGTAAACATCAATTTATAAGTTAGTATAAAGTTAAATTAGATATAAACTCATATGCTAAGATGGTATATTCCTATCAAGAATATTTGCTTGATATCTTTTATTTAAATTACTTTTTAGGAAATTTTTCATCTTTTAAATATTGTTTAGATATAGATAAAAATATATTTAATTATTATTTAAATTTTAGAAATTTAGGATTGAGATATTGTTAGTTAGTATTTGATATTCTATTATATTTTTTTTTTACTTTGTATATAGAGTACATGAATAAAATAAAGGAGAAGATCCTCCACATAATATATCTCTTGTAGTTTAGAAAAAGTAAAAACCTAGCAAGTAGTATCTAGAGTCATCAATCTGTTAGGTATTCAAGTGTGAGTCTAAGTCCCACATTGAGTAAAAATGAAAAAGTTAAGAATATATAAGAAAGAAGATCCATAGACCTATTATCTTAAGATTTTGGGTTAAAGGTGGTGTCATTTCCTTATGTGGTTTGACTCAGATGATTATGTTGTTGAAGATAATTTACTTCATACCATCAAAGGTGTTTTGTATGTTAAAAACTACAAGAGGAACAAATAGATCCAAAATAACTATGTTGTTGATGTTTGTTTGTCGGTTATTTTTGGGTAAAGAGATGATCGTGTTGTTGAAGATACTTTACTTCATACCATTAAAGGTGTTTTGCATATCAAAAACTACAAGAGGAACAAATAGATCCAAAATAACGAAACACATGTTTTTTCCGTCTTCTCGCAATTGCAAGGAAATAATTATCAACACAACAAGTGTTGGTAAAGGCCAAATATAAAATGTCACAAATGTGGTCAATTGGAACATGTAGAAAAGATATGCAAATCCCAACCTCCTCAAGAATTTGTCAAGATTGTAGATGACGAACTGAAAAAGGAACAACTTTTGCAACATTGTGTTTTACAACCAACAAGTCTACAATGGTTGTACAAACCACATGACTCAAGATAAATAAAAAACTTTTCAAAGAGTTCAAAAAATCTGATATTTCTAAAGTGAGAATTGGGAAGGGAGAACAAATTATTGTGAAAAGTATAAGAACAATTGTAATTAAAATTCACTCAGGTGTCAAATTAATTGTTGATGTTTTATATGCAATTGTGTAAAGTGTCGCTCAACTATTAGAGAAATGTTATAAAAGTGTGTTTAGAAAACAAACTTTGTGTGATTAAATATGCAAAACAACCTAGAAGTTTTCAAAATTCATATGAAAGACAAAAGTTTGGCTTTAGATTTGATGAAAGAGGAGTTGGCTACAAATGAAGAAGATATAAAAGGATTAAAATCAAAAGAAAATGCATATCTCTTGAAGAAGTTTGATATCTAAGAGGAGAAAATAGATGAAGAACCACATTTTAATATGGTTGAAGCTCAATTTACATCTTCTCCTATGATAGCTCATTACGAACTCGCTAAACGTTGCTCAAACTTTTTCAATGATCCTACTCTTCATATATCAGTTGTTGGTGTTCCAATATCTTACTGTTACACGACCAAAGTAGAGTTATGCTGTGAATAAAGTTTGTTAATTTATGGCAAATCCCGTGGATTTTTATTGGATGGCTGTTAAGCATATTTTGAGATACTTAAAAAGGTTTTGTTCATCAGTCTTACGTTTTCAAGTTGCTCCTTCTTCACAATCATTTTCCACTAAAGCTCTTTATGATGCCGTTTAGGCCTCTGATTTTGATGATTGCCTCTCCCTCCACCTCAAGTGCAATGATTTATTTTGGTGCTAACCTAGTCTCTTGGTGGTTCAAGAAACAACCCGTTGTAGCTAGATCGTCCACGAAAGTTGAATATTGTTGTCTTGCTCACACTATTGCCGAACTTACCAACATTCAAACACTTTTAATTGAATTACCAGTTTCCTCGTCATTCTAGCACTGTACTGTTATAATCAAAATGTTGTGGTAGTCACTCATAATCTAGTTCTTCAATACTAAATATATGGAAATTGATCTATTCTTTAAAAGTTTTAGCTAAGAAGCTTCAAGTTTATCATATCCCTGTTGTAGAGATGTTTTTACTAAACCTCTTTCTCCTACTCGGTTTATTTCTCTGCAAACTTAACGTTGTTAAATCTGTTTCTAATTTTCAGCGCATTGAGTTTAAGGGTGTTATTAGTGTATAGGACTTTTGTTAAGTTTTGCACAGCTATAAGTTATAGACAACTGTCACTTTGTTATGTTAATAACCTTCTATGTAAGAAGTAAAGTAAGTTTCTCATAATTGAAAACAGTTTCTTTCATTTCTTATTTTTCTGTTACATCTCGAATTCTGTTATTAAAGACCAAATTGAATATAAAAAAAAAGAATGATTAAAAGTAAAATTTAGCCTGGAATTAATAATATGATATAATGCATTTTGTTATTTGTCTTATTGTCATAAAGTTTTCTGATATTAGGAAGATGAGATGGTGCGAGCCATTAGTTCTTATACAGTAGAAGCAAATGTTGTTGATGCATGGATCAAGTTTCTAGAGAGCACATGGGTTTTCCAAGCTTCACTTACAAAGAGAAAGGATGAGCAGGTCAAGTATGTCTTGTAGTTTAATCCCATTGGCAAACAAATATTATCAAATAAATGTTGACATATAACAAATTTCAAAGTTATATGCAAATTGCTTTGCATCATGTGGTAGTTCCTCTTATGTCTCTTAAAATGCATGTTTTCATTTATTAATATTCGTATTGTCTATTTTTTATTGCACATTAAAGTGCTGAACTGGAGAGATATGGTCATCATTTTGTGAATTTGGTGGTCCATCTTCTGCATTCTTACAAGGTAACAAATCATCCTAGATTGATCAATAGCTTTATCATATTGCATTTTCCTAATCTTCTGATTACTGGCTTGCTTATATGTCAGGAAAAATTGGGTTCTTCTGTTACTCAAATAAGAATACTTGTGGAGAATTTAAGATTCAGACCAGGGTATGGTGTCCTGCCTCTCTGCATTGTCTATTGTGTAAAAACCATGCTTCCAACTTTTGATTTTTATATCAGGTTAGCAATGTCATCAATGGACAATGAAGGTTTGAAATTAGCAAATCCAAGGAAAAAGCTTGAAGACGACTACTTGGACATTGAATCCAAGGTATTTTTCTTTTCAATGTTGATTTATATCATTATGTGTCAAACTGTTGTGCCAGATTTTGTGGTCTTATACAAATGCTTATTTCTTATTCTACTTGCTAGTTTTTAGCCACTCTGAATATAGTGGACACCATGAAGAAGCAGTTTCACATTCAAAAGGAAGGCATTTTTAGGTATGTTGTGTCGTTCTCTCTTTCTTCCTTGGCCACTTGTCTTTTTCTTTTTTTTCTTTTTCTTTTTCCATATTAACATACATATATAAGTGTTTCTTCCCTTTACAATTTTGATATAGAAAAGACAGCGACAAGGTGACAGAACTGTTTGATGACATTGAGAAAATAAAAGAAGAATTTGAATCTATTGAGAGGCCAAAACTGGAACTTGATATTCCAACTGAAAGGTCAGAAACACCATCAAGCCAAATAATCTCCAGAACTCCTTCTCCTCCCTCGGCTAAAAAACACAAGCAAGATGGAATGAGAAAGTCTGGAAGATCACAAATAGAAATAGAACTTGATAAATTAAGTGAAGATGACTCAGCAGAAGAGATAAGTGAATGGGAGTTTGATGCTCTTGACAAAGATCGTCACACCAGGAGTTGAATAAAAAAATATTAACCACTGATGTTGTAAAAGAATGAAATTGAAAAGGCAACACTGTGCTGTGTCTTGGGAAGGCTGTGATTTTGGCTTACTCCATTAATCAGATAACTGAGTAGTTCACTGAACAGATGTACATGAAACAGCTTTGGTACACCCATAGTTGTATTTGTATCATATTCATCGTTGATAAAATGTAGATAGATATATTCAACCATGTAACTTGCCTAGATAAGTGTTTGTGTAACATTTTTGTCAGTGAGAAAAATCGTTTTTATAGCATAACTGACAAGAGTAACCAGCTGTTTTGTACCTAGTCCTGGATGGTTTTGAGGATTTTGGGTCATGTACAATACAAATACGGCTCCAATAACCTTCATTCAAATGAGATTTCTAATTGTAATAAAATCTGAGAGAACTTTTTTTTTGGTAGAAATAGCTCGTTAAATAGGATTCAAATTCAAAACCATTAGTAAGCTGGAATAACCTCACCTCAGTTAATCCAATTAGTGAGTTAATTTACATGTTCGGTGATAAACCAAATGGAATGAAATATATATTGAAGTTTATGTAATGTACTAAACATTGAACTAATGTACTAGTAAAGTAATATGCATTCTTAATAAAATAATGCGACCACATATTAAGCTAAAGAAAAGACATCACTTTTGTATTGGTTTTCATGGGGCCTAAATTGATTTGACTGGTTTCCATGACCCTATTTCTTTTCACTGATAAGATTCGGTTTTCACTTAAATGATTGTTGATTGAAAGTGTAGGGGACATTTGTTGTGGTAGAATGGTACTAAAATTTCTTTCCTTTCCTTTCCCTCCTTCCAGCGGACATCAGTGGTAGTAGTACTATTGTTTACTTACCCTCCAAACGAATAACTTCCATGCATTTCTGGTCATCATGAAAGCCAATTATGAAAAGTAAAATAACCTTTTGATGGATTAAAAGTAAAAGGAAAAAGATAAGATTGATACCATTTGGGCTCACCTGGAAGGGTGGAAGATAGGAGGAAGGAGCCTTTATCTCTGCAATGACACTCTCCACTCAATCCGGCTGCTGCCATTCTTGTTATGTGGCCCATTATTTCTCTCACAATTAGCCAATGAGCTTTAAAATAAAAGGGTCATTCTGGAAAAGTGATCATGTGAAGGTAGCTTCATAAGAAGCACGTGATGTGGCACTGACATTTTTCTAGTCCTTTAGTGATGACTAAAGAAAAGAGTCTGAAACCAGCAGGCTTTTCTTTTTCCTTCCCTTAAATTTGCTATAAATTGCACTTGGTATTTACCTTCATGGTATAAATTGCGTTTTGTTTTTTACAAATGCCTTAACTTTCGTTATTAATTGATAAATTCTTACCTGGGGTGGAAGAAACTTTCCATTACAACATCACTAACAATCATATGATGTGATGAGCTTTTAACTTTTATTGTTTTGTGGGCCTTGTAGAACAACTCAGCATATCAGACTAGTAAAAAATAGGTCTTGAAAACAGAATGAAAGCAACATTCTTTCTTTGAGAGTTTTACTTAAACTCAACTTGGGTTGGGGAATCTGCTTGAGACTGAGAACTCGACAAAGGGAGACAGAAACAACTGCCCTCGAGCATTGTTATTGGCTTTTTCCCCTCTCAATCTCGAAACCAACGCTAGTCCTTTTGGCTTTGGAGAGAGGGTTATGATTATGAACTTATGGTTCACTATTCCGTTAGTCCTATGCTATAGACAATAGGATCCTACTTGTCACTTCCCAATGTATTCATTTTTGTATTTGTTTGAGGTCAAACCTCAAAGTTTGAATCCCCAAATCAGCAATATAACACATGCAAAGAGCCAAAGGTGAAAGATTAAAAATATCTTACATTTTGACCTGGTCAAATGAGCACATCACTTACCATGAAGGTGAATTATTGGCCATAAGCCAATTGAGAAAGAAAGATGGATGGGGCCTTCCCGAAGGATGAATAATGTAGAAAAACATGATTTGTCAGTTATAGATTAGGCATAAAAAGGTAAATGAGAAAAACAAATTCCCTTCACAATTTTTTTGATATCCTTATCGAATGTGCAAGTTGAAGAACACTTAACTTCCAGAAAAAGAATTATGCATGGGGGAGTCCATTGGCTAATGAACAAAGAAATTGACAAATCATGTTTCATTTACCTTTCAAGTGACCATTTAACTTAACCATTACAAAGTTCAATCATTTTTCACTAGTAGCACACTATAGTGTCCTACTTAACAATTATGCAATAAGGCCTCTCATACACGTATTGTGCTGGCCAAGTACCCTTAATCATGTATAAGAAGATAAGGATAAGTAGGCTAGACAGGGATGTAGATACTAGATTCATTTCATTGAGACCTCCCTATGTACCTGCTTCCTCACTAGATTCAATCCAGTATATAAATCATGCTATTCATACTTTCTTTGTCATGGAACCAATTGGAAGGTTTAGTGTGTTACATTGAAACTTTCAATAAAAACAAGGTCAGTGTCAACATCTTCCTTTGAGTTGCAGATTCTCTTCTTGTACTTTGACGTATCAAACTCAAATGGAACAGGACAATAGAAGAATGAAAGTGTTCATCTAACACATGGCATGGACCAATTATGTTAACCACTAATTACGGATTATTCGTAGGGACTGAACTTGAATGCTCATGTGCAGCTTAAGTAGAACTTGCCTTAGCTATCCACTCTCAAAGTTATTGTTAGTACTCACTAAACCAAATCTATCATGGGAAGGGTAAGAATTAGATCATCGATTGAACTTGTGCACAAAGGAGAAATGGCTGAAAAGGAAAAAGAAAAAGAATAATGAAAGCAACCAGGGTACTTTCAAGGATCATCATTGCTCTCTTTTATTACTACTTTGACAGATATAGGTGCAGATAGCAGCATCTCTTTCCACTGTGCATTTGTAGTGCCTTGAGGTATATACATAATGGGAGGAAAAAGAGATAAAAAAATAATGAGGAAATAGTTTATGCATTGATAAATGGTTATGCATAGGAAATTAATTGGTTTTTATAGAATTTACTTAAAAGTCATATTTATTAATGATTTACAATGGGATGATTATGTAAAAAAATTACACTGGAAAAACACAATTATTAAACTTGAATAAAAAACATATAAAAATGAAACCCTTCACCCATGACTACTCACTCACTGACTAACAATACCTCTGCATAACATAGGACCACATATTTTGAATCCCCTTTAAGCTTTTTCGAATATTCCGGATCATTCACAGTTATGCATGTTCTGGGAGCCAATATTTTTTTAAACACTTGGATAAACAAAAAGGGAGGAATAAATAAATTAGTAGCGTAAGATAAAATAATGGTTTCATTTCATGCTTGAAAAGTAGCGTGCATACATAAGTTAAAGCACACAGTTTCTGTATTAACGTAGATGTATTTATTTCAAACGGTAGAAGAGTAAAGTGAAGACAAAGGTGATAAGATTAAAATCTTATAAATAGAATAAATAAATGAATAAAATATGTTTTGTATTTTGGCAACATCACCACTTTTTAAAGAATACCCTGCCCTCTTTCCTTGCGGAAGCTCAATTTCCCATAGGCATCTATCTCCATACTCTGACAGACACCAATAGAGAAAACCATCATCACAAGAGAGTCACATGAAATGGCCACAAAACAAGTTACTTTGGTTCATGTAGATGATGACTACATTGACATGGAAATGTGTTCCTCTCCCAACTTCTTCTCATACTCCCTTAGTTCTCCACCATCCAATAGAGAGTTTGAATTTCAAATGAGTGAGAAAGAGTCATCAACTTCTCCAGCAGATGACCTCTTCTACAAGGGAAAACTCCTTCCTCTTCACCTACCCCCTCGTTTGCAAATGGTTCAAAAGCTCATACAAAACTCCAATGCCAACTTTGAGTATGTCAAAACAGACTCAGCCTTGGAACACAGAACTTTTCCCTTCACTGAATCCAATATCTCACCTTCAGAATCACACCGAGTTAGCAGTGATGTGATCCCAACTGAATATCCACTTGGGTTGTTTTCTGACATGAACAACCTCATTAGTGATCTTCCCAAGAAGTCTTGGCCCAAGAAACTGAAACAGATGAAGCAGTTCTTGCTTGGTCAGAGACTCAAGGCCTCAAGAGCTTATCTCAAAACTTTGTTCAACAAATCTGGTTGCTCAGACAAGTTCTGTGCCAGTGCTGCAAACAACATGGGAGCAGAGAAAACGCCGTTCAAGTGCAAAGAGTGTCAGAACAGGTACGTGAAGGTTGCTAGGAGAAGCCCATTTGAGAGTTTTTATGATAACAAGCAACAGCAGGTAACTTGTGCTGTGATGAAGACCCTTAAAAGAGAGATGCTTGAAGTTGAAGATGATTTCTGTGACCACAGGAGATCTTTCTCTGGGGTTGGACATCGACATTGTGCCACAAAGGCTTCATCTTTGTCCACATCTTCATCTGGGTCCTCTTCTTCCTCTTCATCTTTTTCTCTCAGCTCAGCTGGGTACTATGATTTGCAACTTTTCAAGAGAAGCATCAGCGCAAATTATGAGTTGGAAAGTTCAATTGAGGGAGCCATTGCTCATTGCAAACAGTCTCAGCAGCAGTGTAGTTCAAAGAATGGTTCAGATGATAGCAGGATTTGTTCTCAATTCGCCACAAAAATGCACTTGGTGGGAGTTAAAGAATAGCTATACTTGCCACCACAAGAGTGTTAGAGTGAGTGAGAGTGTTGAGAAAACCTTGTAAGAGAAGAAATAGGCATTTTCATTTGAAATGCTGTTGCATTTTGGTGGAGTTTACTGTTTGAATTAATAGAGTGGGTTTTCCAGCATTAAACTGTTAAAAAATAAAATGAGATCCTACACCTCTCTCTCTTATTCTTGTACTTGTTGGTGTAGTAGAATTGAACACTTAGCAGCTTCACTATTATTATAATTATTATTATTTATCTCAGAGGAGTAATTCGTTTTGCCAAAAGTTACTTTCAATTTTTCGAAAGAACTATGCTTATGACTAACGAGCAAGAGAATTCACCATGACAAAATTTCTCCAAAGTCTTCTCATTTTTACAAAAGAAAATACTGATGGTACAGAATTTACTGGATCGCATTTGGGGTTCTCTTCAAGATAAAGTTTTGTAATAAAACAATGTTAAAGTGATAAATTATATACCTACATGAATCACATACCTGCATACTCTCATACCTGTAACACGTATTTGGTATCCATGAATCATCTACCTCATCCTCATCTTTGTTGTGAGATGAATTTGGATGGTAGAAAAAGAGAGATGGAAGGAAAAAGGAAATATAAATACATAAAATGTACTAAGCAATATAGTAAGAAAGAAAGTAAGGGATTTGAAGAAAATAAGGTATAAATGAGATGGAGGTGGAAGGATATATATTTTTTATAATCCTATTTTGGGAGTTGGTCCAAACTTTTATTAATGTGCTCTATGGTGAATTTTGTGGATTTGGGACTTCAACATCCAAAAAGAAAACCTTTACTCATAAAACCCAATTATTTGCTGTTAATTGACCATATTTTTTTGTTTTATAATTCACTGTAAAAAGGAAGTCCTCTTGTTCTGAAAACTGACCCTTTTTCCCAGGATAGATTCCCAATGACTGCTTAAGATTATGTGCCATTATTCTTTCAGTGTTCAACAGATAACAAACAGATAGACTATAGTACTGTATAATTAAAAGTGATGAATGACATATATATTTTATTCTCCCACCCTTCCTTTGTATGATATTTTGTAGTCTTCTCTATGCAGTTGAAAAAGTAAAAAGTTTCCATCTTAAAATGCGATGTCAATGAAAACTGACCTGGTTACTAGCCAAAAAAATGTGGAGATTTTTCTCTATAAAGAAGAAAAAGTTTAGAAAGCTAAATGGAATAATATAAAAACGAGATGTCAGTGAAAACTGACCTTGTAACTAAACCAAAAAAGCAAAGATTACAATCAGAAACAGCCCTTTGATGGGGAGATCAGCTTAAACACAAATGGAATAGTCTTATTTTTAAAATGTGGAAATCATGTTACAAATGGTACCTGAAAGTTGTTGTTTGGCCACTATCTATATACTTTATTTAGAACAGTCATGATTAGTAATAGTGAATTCCCAGCAAAGCAAAGCAGCATAGTTGACTGAAGATCAAAGCACAAGTAGCTAGTGCAATTATGTATCCTTGTTGCAATTACCAAAGTACAGCAGTAGTAACAGAAAATGATTATGATCACAACATATACATATATATGGCCAGTTTCAATTTCAAAAGGACCAATAATAATAATTATTATTCTCATTTTCATTCTGCAATGTAATAATGGTCCCACCCTAAGCTAGGCCGCGTGGTGCATATATGTATTCTTAAACCTCATCATCGTATGTGTATATGGTTAATTTGGCTACATCAAAATGTGTATTCTATAAGTGATATAAAAAACAGAACCTAGTGTACAGCTTTACAGACAGACATTAATCCTCACTAGGCGTGCACTTCTTCCTTTCACTTGATTTTGACTAAACATTAAAATACGCGTACATAGTCCAGTGGGCGAATCACATGCCCAAAATTTTGAAGTTGCAAGTATAATTGGATGCTGTAGAGCACCAACTATACAAACACATAGAACAAGCACAAAGAACAACCAATGCTTTTCCCCACCACCAATTTGTCCTAATCAAACCATAAAGTAACTGGTACTTTTCTCTCTTCTGTCCATATCTCTAACTTGTCCATGTTTACCTCATGTAATTAATCATTCTACAAAGTTCAAAATCTTAGGTTATTTTTGCTAACAATTATGTATTCATACATACATGCATACATAAAGAAGGCAAACAACATGAGACAAGAGTTAAACTCTCAGGATGTGATACTATCTTCAATAAAAAAATCTTAAAGCATTAGATTTGTAAGTTATATGTTATTCAGTTTTCTATTTTTATTTAATATTAAACTTAAACTCACATTTAAACTCACATTTAGATATTAATAGTTTTTGCATGAACGAGGGGAAGAGGTGAGTCTTAACATAGAAATCTAACTTGAGCAAGAAATGTGATAAACCAATTACATTGATTAGTGCATGCATCCTGAAACATTCAAATTCAGCCATGAACATTTCATCATAAAAGGTGGTTGCTCCTACATGTGCATGAGGGATGGTTTGATGGTTTTGTGAAAGGCATTGTCAGTTATTTATGAGAATCCAACGAATGAAGACGGGGTGTTTGGGGCACATGCAAAGACACATTGATATGGAATGTTGCAGAAGAGTGAACATGTCTAGAGTACCCTATGAATAAGACTCGACCCTTTGGAAAAGAGGTGATAGATGTTAATGTTGTAGGGCCCTGTGGTAGGAGCATGCTCTTTTGCAGCCTCTTGGACTATTCTACACCACTTGTTACTCCTTCTAAGTATTGTTAATCTATTTCAGGCATTGTAGAATTTTCTGAAGCTAAAATGTATCTTAAGTCTGTGTGAAGATGCTTTGTGAAATTAGTTTTAGATCTTACACACTCTGAAGGAAAATATAGTAGCTTTTTAGTCCTTGTATTTCCTTTAAATGGTGGATTTTGTGTTCAGTTAATATAAAAAATAAAATCAGGCATGAAATCCATAGATTTAAAAGGGAAAAAAAGCATAATTAAAATGGCTAATTTTTGGTTATTAACAAACTGTTTTAAATAAAAGTTATTAATAATAATGTGATAATCCGTTTTCTTTTTAACTTTTGAGATTATATTTTATCTGAATCTTAGACCTGTTATTCTACATAAAAGTTTTTTAAGTACATTATTATTCTATTCAAGGGTAAGTTTTAATCGTTTGTTTAAAAACTTAAAAGGAAAAAATAACTTAAATATGATTTCAGGCTTAACCTTGAGAAAAGGAGGGTGAATATGTCTAACTTTCCTTTTTAGATCGTATTCTTGAAATTTTCTCAAATTATTCAATTTAAAAAGATTACATATTTTTTATTTTAAAATATTACATTTTCACTATTTATTTTAACACATATCTCTTAAATTTTATAAACATTATAAAACATACTTTCTAATAAGAAATAATTATAATAGTGAAAAAATATATAAATGTAATTTAAGAAAATCTTAGAACATAACAATATAATATATTCCACTTTTTATTATATTATTATATGCTATTCATTAGTTTACTACTCATTAGTTTTTGTTAGAAAATCTAGATAGTCATTTTTAATAGTTTTTCTTTTTAATTACGATTTTTATGAAGAAATTTGAATTCGAGATATAGATTAAATGATCTAAACACATATCTCACTATTAATATAAAATTGTTGAGTTTTATTTTAAAATGTGTGAAACAGATTAAAGGCCATTATTACATCTAGCTAAAGTGATATTACTAGTGTAACAAAAAATAAAATAATATATATATATATATATATATATATATATATATATATATATATATATATATATATATATATATATATATTCAAGGCTAACTATATGTAGTATTCATTCATTACTAATTTTTAATTAAAGTAGTTTAGTGTATTAATTGATATTAATGTATTTTTAGTTTTAAATTTATTTAATTTAGTATTGACTTAATCAATAAAAATAAAATTTATTTTAATATTAATTTAATTTGTACTAATATGACCCAAGATAATGACAGTAAATTAAAAAAAAAAAATATTGCACATGAACTCTGATGAAGTGATGTTTAATTTATGAACGTTATATGAGATTATTGTACAGACTAATGGTTGTCTATTGTCACACAAACTAGAAATGCTTATACTTAACTCATAGACATTGTAGTTTTTTAGTTAGTTACATTGTAGTTTTTTAGTTAGTTTTTATCCATAAAAGTTAGGAGTAGTAACTAGTAACTAAATGGTATGCTTCTATGGTATGGTTCTAAGAGTTATGGTTCGTTGTTTCCTATTAGTCCAAGACCAAGACATTAGATTTTTACCAATGATTAGCTTCATTTGTATTTTTTCTCTCAATTTTATTTCAAACATAGCTTCACAATATCTTTGCAATTTAAAACTTTATAGTCTTCTAAAACATAAATCAATATTATTAGTATATTTCAAATAAGGAAATATTCATTTAACAATTTAAAACTTTCTAGTTCTTTAAAACATAAATCAGGATTATTAGTTTTTCAAATAACGAAAAATTTAACAACTGTAAGATGAACCTCCCTTAGTTTTTTTTCTGGAAATTAAATATACACAAATGATGAACATAACATTTGACGTAAATAATGTCAAGTATAAGTATAAGAAAAATCCAATTATCTGGTGAGATAATGTATTATCTATTAAATTAGACTTTTTCTTAAGACCTGATGATGTAGGATGTATGAGTGTTTTATCTCTTTAACATTGTCTAGCTTGAACTTTTCAGAATCTCTTTAACATACTTCATCCAATAAATATAAATAAAATTGTTTGTCTACTTTATTTTTAAGCCTAGAAAAAATATAAGTTCTTAATCATACTCATTTCAAACTCAATTCAAATAAGAATATAAAATTTTATAAAAGAGATTCGATAGTAACATAAAAAATAATATCATCAAACGTATATCTGAATAATTAAAAATTCATTAAAAAAAAATTTATGACACAGAACAATGTATACTTTTTCTTTTGTAAAAGCTTGAACTATAGACGCTCCTAAACAAACTCTCAAATCATACAGATTTAGAATTGACATATAGAGATGTAAGATTTAAAGAGTATACGATTCAAAACTGATAATTTGTAAGGTTAAGAATAGTTAACCCATGCTCTCTCCTCTTAGATATAAAAATTTCTAATATTAACGTTTGTTCCCTTTAATATTTTAGGAATGAATATTCTTAATTAAAACCATATATTTAATTATGTAATAAATTAGCATATCTAGTACAAATAGAGAAATAAATTTGAATTAATAAAAAACTTAAATTTAGAAATTCTAGGACAAAATCCGATTAACCCTAATTGCATTAAATAACTCTGTGCATTCTTTCATATTAAAAACAGAAAATCTCAAAATAATTATTTTTTCTGAATTATATTCGTATTTTCTCCTAGTCAGTTAATCAATCTTCTGCTGGTTCATATTATGTTTGATGAATTGCGAATCACCGTTTAATCATAACATTAAGTTCAACAAAATATAAAACAATGTCCGTTAACAAAAATAGAAACTGAATAAACAAAATGAATATAAGTAGGAATCATTATTATAAAAAAGTTAAATTGTTAAAATTGCGTCAATAATCACATAATATTGAGTTTTAATAATTTTTTTATGTAAATGAATAACAACTTATTTGTCCAAATTTCGAATTAGTGTGATCATTTTATCCTTTGTGTGATTGAATTGGAGGTTGAAGAAACATGTGTTAACATGTCTTTTGAAGGTGTTTAAAAAATCTGACGATGGTATTTTGAAAATCTCACAAAAATACAATAGGAATTAACTATATAAGAAAAAGATATTTTTTTATATTATTTAACTTTTTTGTTTCTATCCATATGAGAGTTAAACTGACACTTAAATATCTAATTAAAAACCTTATTTTATAAATATAAATCCTGTCTATATATTCTGATGTGTAAGGGTTGAAGTATCATTTTAATACTAATTAATTTTTTTGTTAAATAAAAACGTAAAATAAAATCTTTTATGGATTAAATTCTTCGGTTTAATCTAATTTTAACAGCTATAACAAAGAAAATAAAATATTAATAGAATATATATTTGTTGAGAATGTCTTCGTCAACAAGAAAGGAACAAAATGATAGAAGGATATAGAACGTAGGTAGATATTTTGCATCAAGGACAACATAACAACAAACCAATAAAAGTGTCTCTTATCCAACCTTTTTTGATCAACAACAAAGGAACAATAATAAAAAGTATATCTGACATGATATGACAATTAATTTTTTATAAGCAAACAGTGAATTTCATTAAAAGGTAGCAGTATTAATGTACCACCCTATGACTTACTAGGTTATTTCATATTTATGTCCACACAGATAAATACATTGTAACTATGTATATCAAACAAAACAAAAACAAAGATCTTCAATATCTCACTTCCATTATTCTTTGACATAAACTGTTACATCTTTTTGTTACACTCACTTTGGTTTATCTTTTTAATTAGCCAATATTTCTGAGTCATAACTTTTTACTATTTTGTGCCCCTAAAAGATTTATAATCCTCTCTAAATTTCAAAGTTTCCAAAATGCATATCATTTTGCACTTATTACAACATGCATGACATTAACTTTAAACTGTGATAATGAGAGGTATTCGCTGTACAATTTGATTTAGTTTTTTAATGCATTTGAATCAAATTTAAAATTTATATATGACTTAATTTGATTAGTTTAAAAATAAAAATACATTTGAACCAAACGTAAAATTTATGTAGGAACTTTTATGATTTCGTTTAAATAATTTTGCAGTTTTTAATTCGTAGTTTGTTTTTTTTAAAGATGTATAATAATTTTTCTTTTTACATGCTTAGAAAAATATTAGTATGATACAAATAATCTAATAATTAAGATATAAACGATTTACTTATTAATAACAATATCATGCTATAATAGTTAATTGAGAACTCAAGTTAAGAGAGACTTTAAAATTCATTTTAATGATAAACATGGAGATTTCTATATATTCATTTTAAGTGTTTATATACCAAATTATTCCCCAAAGTATAAAACTGTTAAGCAGTAGGTGTTTACCTCAGGATTTGAACCTTAAAAAGAAAATTAACAGCAAATGGAACTTACCTTTGTACTTGATGGCTCTTGAATGTCACTGCTAAAACTATAATACTGCAAAAGTGTTTACCTCATTGCATGAAATGTTCATAGCACTAAATTTTTTTAACATAATAATAATAATAATTAGGACTTCCTCCGTCTGTGAAAATGGATATGACATCCATACCTTCATGTATAGAAGCATCAGAAACAAAACTGTATCCATGCATCTAATGGATGACCAAACTTTTCTGTAAATTGGTAGACTAATAACCATTGGATATAACCTTAAGGGACTTAAAATTGGAACCAGATTGACTGCAACTGCTGAAACACTGTGAGATTGAGTAAGGAATGACTGGGAGTCCTTCAGAATAAGACACCAGATATGACACAGAAGTGACAGAACATAATAAAGGGGAGTTCAGTGCTTGTGTATGTGTTTCTTACTAAGCCCACATTGATGAGTTTGTTAAACGAAAATGAACAAGTATAATATAAAAGAAGTGAGGTTTGTGATGAATAATCACGGAGCCGTGTGATGAGCACATAGCGAATTATTCTTTCGCCTTTTACTAAAGAATACCGTGGGCTCGTCACTTCAAGCGGCATACGCCACTTTTTGGAAGGTTACCCTAAGGGTACCCTGCAATAAAGTTTTAAATATTTTCAATAATCCAACTTTTTGGAAGGGATAAGTAGGGATACCCTGCAATATTTTCAATTATAAAAGGGTACCCTGCAATATTTTCTTTTTGGAAGGGATAAGTAGGGATACCCTGCAATATTTTCAATTATAAAAGGGTACCCTGCAATATTTTCAATTATAAAAGGGTATCCTGCAATGAAGTTTTAAATGTTTTCAATAATCAAAGGTTTTGGGATATTTATTTAAACTTAATGTGTGAGATTTTAGTGTTGAAAGTATTAATTGATTCAGTTAAAACAATTCTGTATATTTATTATATATGTTTTTTAGTTATAACAAATGTAATAGTATGGACTATTGTGAATAATCTAAAATAATTTATTTAGTTTCTGTTTAGCTACTTAGACAAACTGTATTAGTTAATTTAAGTTGTGAAAATTAATATTATGTATTAGTTAAACCCTAAACCCTAAAATTTAAGTTTGACTTAATACAATTATACAGATGAATATATATTTGCAAATAATTAGTATTCAAACAAATATGTATTTAATATTTTTATTATTCCATTTCATTCAGTCCTTAATTGTTTTATAAATATAACTAACAGAATTTTATATTACATTAATACTTTTCTAAATATTTTATAAAATAATTGAGGGTACTTTTTATTTAATTAATGATTGGGATAGACATTTCACTGCACTGATAGACTATTAAATTTATGTCATGACGTGATTAACAAGTTTAAGTTTTAACAATGTCACAAAATTAAAAATAATATATTCATAAATAAAATTTAAACTGACAATATTTTTATTAAAAAGGATATAAAAATTAAAAAGATTACTGTGTATATACACAAAAGTATATTTCAGAATAATGTATTTGAAAATAATAATTAATCCATAAGAGATTAATTTTTTAACAAAATAGTTTTTATAGATAAATAATTTATTTTAAAATTATAGATTAAAAAATTTAATAAAAACAGTAGTAAAATCCATATTTAAAAGTATTCCTAAAGAAATCCAAATTTAGATTTAATATTTTTTAAATTAATTCTTTAAAATATAAAGAAAAAATTTGATCTCAAATTATCGAGATAAAATTATATAGTAAAATTTTATTAGAAATAACATTAGTCATTCTAAAATAAATCTAAATATGTATATATAGATTTTAAGAGAAAACAATTTTCAAAGAGGAATTCTTTTTTGGGGTTCATACACACTTTTAGGAGTTGTCAAATATCTATATTACCTTAGTGAGATTTATTCATAGGATATTGCTCAGTTGTGATATGCTATAATTGAATTTTAATCATCCATGTGAGATAAACCTAAGGGTCTCAAAATATCACTCTTGAAAAGTCATCTTTTATATAATAATATCTTTTTCAAAATAGACAAAGATTAGCATTGGTGAGTAGAACCAGGAACAGGAACAGGAACAGGAACAAACGTGCCTAATGTCTGTAGGGATTTGGATGTTTTGGACTGAAATTTTCTAACATTTTCTCACCTCTTCCATTATCTTTGGGATCTCATTCCATGTATTTGCTAAGAATAAGAACCTAAAAAATAAGAACCCTAAAAACCAAACTCAATAGTCACAAAAGTTAACTTATTCTTACCCTACTTGCCTGCAACTTGTTGGAACCTAAAGTGCACATCTCATTATGAGAAAGGAGAAGTGCCCATGAACAGTTGTTTTCATTCATTTGAATATGTTTTTCTAACAAGCTCTTTTAGTTCATGTGTACAATTTTAATTGTAGATTATATTGAATAGAAATAAATTTTATAAATAAATTAACAACCTATTTGGTTTAATTTATTATTTACTAATGCATTTCATATGATTTATAGGCAAAAGTATATATAAAAACTTATATTTAATAAAAAAGAATTTAAAAGTAATCTAGTGACTAATTTGCTTTAAAAAGGGAAGTGGGATGACTACTAATCAATTTAGAAAATTGATTAGTGTCATAATTGATGAAATAACTAATAAATGGCTTCAAGAAATTTAAAATTAGTTAAACCAAGAAAAAAGTATGTGTAAAAAATGGATTTTTCATATGCCTTATTTTTTTCCTTTTTTTTTGATTCATCTAAAGAAATTTTAAGATAAATAAAAAATATTTAAAATAATACACAGGTATAAAAATTCAATTACTATTATCATTAATGAAAGTTACAGTTTAGTTATTTATATGTAATTAAAAAAATTAAATATATTTTAATATTTGTAAAATGGGTGAACTTTGATTTTAGTGCCTCTAAAAATTTTATTCTTTTTAGTCTCTTTAAATTTGAAAATTAGCCTTTTTCGTAATGATCATTCTAAATGACATATATTAGTGTCGTAATATAAAACATGCATGTTTGACGGCTCTAGAAAAACCCTTAACATGTGTAAAATAAATATTATTTATTTATTATAACATAAAATATTAGACACTGAAATTAGTGATTGAAAATTTTGGAGGAAAATAAATAAAAAAATATTTTACAGGAACTAAAGCCAAAATTCACACTTTTTATATAACGACTAAAAAGAGACTGTTTCAAACACGAGATTGTAACTGTTCTTTTGCCTTAGAAACCTTTTTTTCGTAACTGTTCTTTACTACATACTCTAGTAACCTTTTTTCCTAAGTGTTCTTTACTACTTACTCCAATTAAATTCTCAAGTGTTGTTTTCCTTTATATTATCTTGGTCTTAGATTTGAATCTTGCACTTTTTTGTCTTCTTATTTTTTCTTACATAATTATTTATTATTTAACTTTTACTTATTTCATTTCCTTCACTTTTCTGTCTGGTATTAATTTTACTTTTGAGATTTACTATATACCATGAATTAATTGTATATGAATAGATATCTTAAAAATAAAATATCTTCCAAAGTACAAAGGAAGTGTTATTGGAATTAATTTGTTTTTATCGATATTTCCAGTTTTTTAATAGTTTCTGATAAGTTTAAGAAAATATTTAATTTGCCTCTTTGATCTATTCAAATTAGAAACGTTTTAAAGTTATTAGTCAAAATAAGAAAAAAATCATAAACTTATTTTTTATTGAATAATATTTTTTATTATTTATTTTAGAAAAGTACATGTTGAAAACAATTTCACACGAATGAAGAACAAAAAAAATATAGAAACTAAAACTCGATATTTTACTTGGATCAAAAGCATATTTAAACCATTTTAAAAATATAATTTTGATTGGTACTTTCAAGTGCAATTTAATCACAATTTTCTGTATAAAGCATGAGTCAATATTAATTTTTGCAGATTAGATTATAATTTTTATTCTAAAACATATATCCAACGTAATGATAATATAATAATGATAAATTTATTAATTTATATTCTATAAATTTAAATGTGTTACTAATAAATGAATATGAGGTATATATAATATATATATATATATATATACCAACTACAAAATTTTCATTTTCATTTCAAATATTAATATGAAGCATCATATCGACCACACATAAATCTATATATCATATAATATACATAGATCGATCGTTTTACGAAAGACTTATATTAAGTTAGTCTTTACCAGAGATTAACATGTAATCCAATATCCAAGACTTAGATTACTAACGAATCTAAGAGAAAAAATCTCAGTAAATCCAAACAAACATCTAATACTAAGTGACTACTAGTGGTCCCAATGTATATAAACTCTCTCATCAGCTACCACCTGATATCTTATATCACATGACTTAGATCATTAAAAAAGTTAAAGAGCTACAAAATCTTTATTAAAAACTTAATACACACAACATTTCATACATTATTTCAAATATATGACTTTAATTTCATACACATTTCATCATTCACATCAATTTATACTATTTAAAATAAGATAAGATTCCCAAACAAAATTTTCATAATAAAATTTTTAAAATACATGAAATACATAATATCTTCAAAATGCATGTTCCGATGGTGATGGTAGTAGTGGCGACAACAGTGAGATGCAATGATGAAGAAGCCAACGGGATAATTCTACCATTTCATCCAATTGTGGGGTGCAATTTCATAAGCGGGGGTACATGAAGTAATTTCCTTTTATGGGGTTTCTCACCGCAGAATTGCGCTCTACTATTTTTTAAGCCCAATTAACTCTGTATGTGGTAAACCAGAACCAAGACGAAAGATTAAAAACTTTAACTTTGAAGCTGCTCATGAATTAATAAAGGAATCACGAAAGTAGACTGAGATTAGTATGGATAAACTTGCCAAACAAAAAAATTTATAAGAGAGAGAAAAATGAGATAAAAATTAGTCAAACTTTTATAAATTAAATCAGTTCACACACCTCAATTTTGAGGTTACAAATGAGGCAGCTGAACCATTAGTGAATAAAGAATAAACACTGTTAGTTTGATTGAATCCATCTTGTCTAAATGCTATCTTATATCCATAAAAAAGTGGACTGATAAAAAAAATTGGAGTAAATCTCTTAAAATATATCTCCTTTAAGAATCACTATTGATGTCAAGATGGGAAAGAAAACGACCTCTAATGTATGCTAATGATACTAAGACTCTCACAGTTGATAACTTTGGCTTCCTATACCAAAATATGTCTATCGAATTTGTCAATATTTGAGCATATGACATTTGTCAATAGATAGCCTACTATATTCTCACAGTGGATAACATGTTTGAGCATATGACAGTTGTCAATAGATACCCTACTATACCAAAATATATCTATAGAATTATTTATTTAAAAAATAAGTACAATTATAAAAATAGTAGAAGTTTAGACATTTTTTTCCTCAATTATTCACATATTTTTTCCCATTATGTTCTCCCTCCTTTTACATTTTAATATCCATTTGTCCCAATCCTTCTAGATGTGTATAAAGAAGCTGTAACAATCTTTGGGATTGAACTAATGACAGTAACTCCATCCCTTCTTAGGAAGTAACAATAAGGTAGTTGTTTTGTTACTGTTAACAAATGTAAGTAAAGAAGAAAGAAAAGAATGGTTACAAACACCAAAAGTAGTAAAGTTTTCAGTTTTGAGTGTGTATTTCAGTTCCTCAACAGAACTGAACTGAAGACAGCGACTTGAAGCGTTTCGCCAAAATGGGTAACTCCCATGGACACCGCCATCGCAAACACCCTAACTCCGTTCCTCCGCCCCATAAATACGACCATCCTCCACCATTCCCGACCCCACCACCTCCCATGGCCAATTCCACCATGCTCTCTCTCCCTTACACCCTCGTCGACACCTCCCTCCGCGCCCTCGCCGCCCAAGCCGAGGGCTTCGGCCGCTTCGCCGTCGGCGGCCTCCACGGTCCCCTTCACCGCGTCACATCGCTCGCAGGTTCACCAATTCATCACCTTTTTCCCCAATCCCCTTTTATTCATTCATTCGTCGGTTGGTTTAACTTACTTTAGTATTGCTAACAGATGATGGACCGGGGTCGCTGCGTGAGGCGTGTCGCGTGAAAGAACCTTTGTGGATTGTGTTTGAGGTGTCGGGCACCATTCATCTCTCCTCGTACCTGAACGTGTCGTCTCACAAGACCATCGATGGTCGTGGCCAGAGGATTAAACTCACCGGAAAAGGGTTGCGCCTGAAGGAATGCGAACACGTCATAATCTGCAATCTGGAGTTCGAAGGAGGCAGAGGGCATGATGTTGACGCCATTCAGATCAAACCTAATTCCAAACACATATGGATTGATCGTTGCACGCTCTCTGATTATGATGATGGACTCATAGACATCACACGAGAAAGCACAGACATTACTATCTCAAGGTACCGTAAAAATCTTGTTTTTTTATGTATCTTTTCTGCTTTGTTTTTGTGAAGGACACTGGCTAAAGAATCAAACAAGTAGAAACTTTTAGTTATTGGAGATGTATCGAAAATTAGTCATTTTAAATTATGAAGGAGTGTGTTGTTGTTACACTTTCCAATGAAAAAAAAATAATTTTAATTTCTTAAATAGTACCTTAAGAAAACTAGTTAGTTTGCCTTTTGATTACAAAAGGAGGGTATTGTTTCAGTTATTGAATAAGTACTATTCCAATGTGTGCAGGTGTCACTTCTTTCAGCATGATAAAACCATGCTTATTGGGGCTGATCCATCGCATGTTAACGATAGGTGCATGAGGGTCACTATACACCATTGTTTTTTCGATGGGACGCGACAGAGGCACCCTCGTGTTAGGTTTGCGAAAGTGCATCTCTACAATAATTATATCAGAAACTGGGGCATATATGCTGTGTGTGCTGGTGTGGAAGCCAAGGTGAGTTCTTATGTGTTTTGTTTTTGTTGAATTGGAATTGATCCTAATTTTGAAACGATATTTGAATGATAAACGAAGTTGATGTCATTTGTGCTGTATGTTTATGCTAGATATTCTCGCAACATAATATCTATGAAGCGGGACAGAAGAAGGTGGCGTTTAAGTACCTTCCTGAGAAGGTTTGTCTGGTTCTTTTTTAGTGCCAAGTCATTTTTTCTTGAATTCTATTGGAAACCGCATATTCTCAATGCAATGTTCAATTGATCTTTTGAAAATGGTTATTGATCTTGTGAAAATGGTTACGAAGTGTGAAAACTGGTTCATGTATTGATCACTTGCTTTTATGTTGGTTTGCATCAGATAATTTTGAAGTCTGTTTTAACTTGCTTCATGTGCTAGTATTTTTTCTCTGACACAATCCCTGGGTAGTAGTACAACATGTTAGAACTAGAAAGTTTTAAGTCAAAGAATAATTTAAAATAGTCTTACAACCAACAGGAATATAAAATAACAACATAAATGTCCTAGTATCATGGTATATTGGACTTAACTGAAAAACAGAAAATGATTACAGTTATTATCACTTCCCTAAAACAGAGGAACTTTAACAGCTATAGAATCTCCACAACCCTTAAACTGAAAAACATTGATAATAAGTTTATTCCAGGATATTTGAAAACACATTAACTTTCAAGAACACTTCAAGTTTCATGACAAGGGTTCAAAACAAGGTGTTAGGTTGAGGTGAACGATAAGTCACTATTAATGTACTTGTAAATAAGAAATGTTTTCACTCGAGAAAAAAGGTACCAAATGGAAGAGACTCCCCACTAAGAGGTAAATTGTTGAAGTTTAAGAGTGTGATTTGAAGTCTTGCATTATATAGAAAGTTGAACAATGAGTGAGAAAGATCTACAAACTTATTATTTTAAGGTTTTTGATTGAATGTGGTACAGTATTCTCCTATATATGTTAACTTTAGTCCATTGGTGAAGATCTCTTGTTGATTCTTCTCTCAGATTTTTCCAACACAATAATTATATCATTTATTTAGTAGTTTGTTCGCTTGCACTAAGTTGCATCATTTTTTCTTCTCTATATTGTTTCTTATGTTATATTTGGTACATATCCACATTCCTTCATTACCTGCTTTTAGTTTTTGCATATGAAAGTATTACAAATAGCAAATGCAATGTTATTAAGGACCCCTGCTTCGGTATATTCAAAATCTATTTTAGGTAACGTAATCTTTCATGATAGTTTCACTTCTCAGTGTATGTCAAGTTCCTGTCTGGAGCTGCTATTTTAGTTATTTCATACATAATCTCGTCGTTGAATTCTTAGCCATACCAATTTTCGGAACTCCTTGGTCTTGTACCAATAAAGGTTACATTTCAGCTATGGTCCATCCATACATAGCATTGTTTACCATCAAATCTAAGTAGCAATTGTATAAGCAGTTTTGTTCTGGGATGATTTCCGCTAAGCTCTGACATGTTTCTAAAGACCAACTTTTCAGGCAGAGAGTTGAAAATTTAGTTCGAGGTTAACATTTTTTTGTCATATTTGAAATAAAAGGAAAAATAATAATTATTTCAGAGAAACATTTTAATATATTTAATCAGTATTAGTGTATTCTGTTGAGGAAATTCTGGCATTTGGTTGCTTTTCCCTCGGTTAATTTATGAGAATGGAAAATCGTCATGCTGAAGAGTCTATTTGCGTTGGATTCCCTTGATCCCAAAGAGAAGAAGACAAAATTGGCACTTGATTCAGAGGATATGCACTGTGCAACTTTTTATGCTATATGGCATTTGATTATTTAAGATGTCTGATGAAATAATATAAAAAAATATATATATTTCTGCTGGTTCTTTAATACTAATTTGGTACCATCACTACAGGCAGCAGACAAGGAAGTTGGAACAAGCGGCATCATAAGGTCTGAGGGAGACTTGTTCTTAAATGGTGCTCAACCAGGTTTAATGACTGAGAATGCAGGCTGCAACATGTTTCACCCCACTGAACACTATCCCTCATGGACAGTGGAAGCCCCTACAGATGAACTAAAACACATTCTTCATCACTTCACTGGATGGCAATCTGTTGCTAGGCCAGCAGATCAAGCACCATGAGCACAATAGTTACTTTCCAGTGTATATGAAATATAGATTAAGTATAGATCATTAAATGATTACCACACCTGTGTTAAATTATTATGGCAATTTACATATGAATCATCCCACTATGTTTTACTACAAGGAAATGCACTCTAAACTTATTAAGTTTTTTATAATGGACTGCCATTACCTCTTTTCAATGCATCAATTGCAATTTTATTTTAATGATCTAAATTATTTCATTGTTAGACATAAACCAAATAAGTTTAAGAATACTGCTCAATAATGATTGGTATAGTGTAAACTGCACATTAATTAAATAAAAAAAGTAATTTAATATCTTAATTATTTGTGTGTTGCTAGGTGTGTTTATAGAAAGAAATAATAATGGTTTGTTTAAACGTGTAATAGTAATTAAAAGTAAAATAAAAAAAAAAGTCCAACAATTTAGTAAAAGTGTTATATTCATGAAAAAAAATCTTAGATGTCCTATAAAATGAAATGTTCTCTCTCATGTTAGAATAGGTCAAATTTATCGCCTTCAAAAAGTAAAGAAACATTCCTTGTAATTGAATAAGTAGCTCTTCTCTTTCCAATGTAAACACTCTACTTAAAGAAATGAGAAAAGCAATTACCTATATGTCTAAGATTGTTATCAGTGCGTATATGTCTAATTGATCAACGAAATAACTAGTGCAAAAGTTCTATTTTAATTTTAATTGCTTATCGTCAAAGTAATCTCGGTGAATAATATAAATGTGAGAATAAATCAACAAAAATCATGGTTAAATAACTTATTTTGGAAATGATACTGTACCATGATATTAGGAATTTTTAATTTCATTAGAATTTTCTTGCTAACAAGTTTTGTATGATTAATTATCCTCAATTAATTTCTGAAATTTCCCGTTTACTTGTTCTCTACGTATAAAACGTTATTTGAAAAAGTAAATTAAAAAAATTGTTTGACGTTTATTTCACAAGTTGTTCTATGGTCCTTAAGCTCGGCCTCCCATGCGTCACCTGCATCAATTAATTATAGTGTAGTGATTGAAGTCCTCAAAGTAAGTAAATAAGCTATTTTGTATCTAATTAATTGATAATAATAGTAATATTATGTTGATAAACGCTAAAAGTAAGATTCAACTGTTGAATAAATTCAAAAGTGTTATAAATATTTATTATTGTTAATTAGTTTTCTATATTTTATGTTAAATCAATGATAAACTTTAAATTGCTTGTAGCTTTTGAGTTGTATAATTTAATTACATTTGTACTTATTAATAGAGAATTCATATTTTAATTTGTTGTCTTATTTTATTAAGAGAATTTTTAATATGAGATCTTGTTTGTATTATCTTTTAGTAGGTCTCTCCATGTAATGTGATGTTTTTTAACATCTCATTAATTTTTTCTCTGATGGTACACTTTAAATCTTAACTAATTCTTTTGAAGGTTTCCGAAAAAAAAACTCTTTTTAGTAAAGAGAATTTAAAATATGATATTTTTTATCATTTTATAAATTTTGAGAGTTCTTATAAAAGAATTTATTCTTCATAATGGAGATCTTATCTCTCCCTCGCCCTCTCCCTCTCCTGTAGAGCAAAATATTGTAAATCATGAATTTTATGTTTAAATTTTTTGTTAAAGACCCACCACTAAAAACGTTTCTATTTATTCTATATTCTAAATTTATATTTTCATAATACTTTATAAGTATGAAGAGCTCGTATTTACTAATTTAGGTTAAGTTAGTTGTGTTTTTACTTCCAAAATTTATTTTTAAGTTGTTATTTTTTCTTTTAGATTCTTGAGTTTATTTATTATTTAAATTCTATATTTTATTATTGCTTTTGTAGTTATTATTACTATTATTATTTAACAAAATAATGAGTTGTCAATGAAAAATCTTGAAACTCACTTTATTGGTTCTACTTCATTCCACGAAGTGAGCGCAAAAAAATATTATTTTTATTATAGTGATTGTGGTCATGTTCCTGGATATTAGCTAAAGTAAGTTATAAAAATAAAATTTTCCACCAAAAATAGAGAAGAAATATGGAAAAGGAAAAAGATGGAGAATATATCAAGATGAAAATAGATGTTATTGATGTGGTAGTAAAAACCATTAGTGTGGGAGTGCTTGTCTGATGCCAAAACATATTCTTTAAAATTATTAAGAAACACTTAAAATAGAAAAAAAGATATAAACACAATTTGTTTATACAGTCATTTTGACGTTACTAGTTGATTTTGTTGATTTCTTCAATGGTCCAGATAAAAAAAATATTCACCTTATTATAGATGATAATCTCATGAAATAAAAGATTATATGAAATTGTTAAGAAATATGACTTTATCATATTATGTTATTTGCATTTATGATTAGAAAAATATTTTATATTTTAATATTATTAGATTTTATGTATATTTTCTAAAGTAATAAATATTTTATTTATAAGATTATTGTATTTTAATATTTTTATAAATAATATTTATTTTTTTATTAATATTGATTATTTGCATTATATGTGTCTTGCTAATGGTGTAAATGAGTATATAATTCTCAAAAATAATTTTTTTCTTATCTGATGGAAGGAAACATTGTCTGTATTATTTGATACAACCAATATAATTGAAAGCTTAATGTGTTGTTTAGTTAGAGAATAAAGTTGTATATTAAAGATGTATTGAATTCTTTGAAGTGTCGTAAATTTATTAAAGTTTTAATGATATTCGTATAAATGAATATTATATCTTGCTAAAACAAACCATGAAGAATGAAAGAAATATGAAATATCTTTATATCACGAGACTTAAATAAAAAAAAAGTGTGTATTGAAAAATAAATTTACACTTTTCTCTGACAAACATTCTAAGTCTATTAGAAGTGAAAAATAGTTAAAAATTCAAATGGCATTGGTTGAAAAGTTAAGAGATTCTTTAATATAAAGATTTATTATATATCACTTGTTTAAGGAAAAGTTAATAATTAATTCATCACGAATAAATATTGGGAGTGAATACATACATTTTGAAACAAATACAAGGTTATATTTGTGGATCAATACACCCACCATATGGACCAATTATTTTATGGTTTAATCGATGCATGAGCTAGCGGTGACATGTTTGCATGCTATCAACTCACAATCAGGCATTTGCAATATCGTTAGTTCAATTACTTTGATTAATAGCTCATCTCGATATTACCTAATTAAGAAAATCTACCTTGATGATGTTGATGAATTTACATCTCAAGCTTTTGATAAGTATTGTTAGAAGTTGAATATCCTATAGCATACAATTTTCTAATGGCTACTTGGTTATGAAAATCTACATTGTATATTATTGATTGGCATCAAGTTAACAAGTTATCATGAATACTCCAATTTGTAATTAGATTTTGGTTAACCTAATATTTTTCAGTTAAAGAATTTTAGAGTATGTTGTGTATGTTTTAATTGCTCCATAAAAAAGGACTATGATGAATTGTCAAAGACAATTGAGAATATAAGTTTGATATGAATATCCATCAATAATAAAAATATTTTGAACCATCAACAAAAGATTTATTTACAACTTGATTTGATGGTTTTGATGAATATTTTTCCTAAATTTATATTGAAGAATAAAGCATAGCTGTTGATTTTTGAAGATTTAATGTCTCTAAATAAATAAATAAACTTGAGTTGTTAGGTTCATCTTGTTGATTAAAGTCTTTTTATTGATGAGAATTTATTTGGATAATCATTATTTTTTTCAACAATCTTTAACAATCATTATTTTTTTCAACAATCTTTAACAATATGTTCACATTCTTTCTTCAATAACTGTAAAGATTTATTAAATAAAAAGTATTAGGAGCATTAATTAAACTGAGATCATTTGTATAATATTTCATTGAATTGTTTTTTCTTGTTAAGTAGTCTATTATAAAACTTTGTTAATTAAGAGAAGAGGGTCCATTATTAATATATTAAACCTACATAACTTGGTCTTATATTTTCCTTTGTTTCATAGTTACGCAAGAACATTTTTTTAACACAATTACATATATATTAGATCATATGATCTATATGATTTTAATTCACTCATAACACTTTTAATTTCGTATAATATTCTATAATATTGACATCACCTTATTTGACAGAAGCAACTTATTACAGTAACTAGGAAATTCTCAACATGCCCCCTTATGAATATCTTGATTTTAGGTCTTTTTAAATTTCAACAGTTTTATCTCACCACAATATACTTTATCTGATTGAAAGTGATGTGGAGTGTATCAACAATGAAACCACCATATTATTAGAATGTTTCTAGATAACATGGAAAGCATTCATGTTGGTTGCATAATAACACATATTTTAACATATATTTACTACTTTATTGTATAGTAAATGCACTATCGTATGCTTTATTTTGAGTCTTAACTCATTTTCAATTCTTAGAGAAAATTTAAAATGTTTCTATAACACTGAAAATCATTGCAACAAATAACCATCAACAAATTTCAGCTTATTTTTCATCTTGAATGCAATGGTCATTTATCTATAACATTAGTTATAATTTGTGAGATAAAAAGAGGAAAAAAATATTGACGGATTCTCTTTTAAATGAACGTAATATAGACTATAAGAATTATCATAAGGAAACAATGGGAAAGAAAGATGAGGGCACGACAAAACTTTTCAATTAAAAAAATTATCTGATACCATGTAAAATTCATGTCATATTTAAAAACTGAAAAAAGAAACAAAATGTATACAAAAGAATAATATTTTAAATATTATTATTCTTTTATAGTGTAATATTGGTTACCTGTTAATATAAGAATCTATTATAATATACTAACTATTCTTACCTGACTGAGTGTGAATCATCTTCTTAACGGATGTCGGTCTTCTCCGTTTTTCCAGTGGCTGAACCGATAGGGGGTCCACCTGTAAAAGACTCTCCGATGCTCAAGTCAATAAGAGTATAAGAGGTGTGTATGGAAAAGAATAAGGTAGTAGAATAAGAATGAGAGAGATGTCACTTCCTGTAGACCTACATCATATTTATAGGGCCTTGGTATTAAAGACCATATATTTTCCTAATAATGGTATGATATTTCGTCATAATGATATTAAGGTATCTAAGATCACGAATTACTATTGTAGCTGAGTGAGATCAACCAGGATCAATTAGGATAAGTGTTATTTGATTTTGATTGACAGTAGATTGAGTCCTAATAGATTCGGATGAACCTAGGCTTGATCCGGGATAAGTACACTAACTATATATAAAAGGCTAATACTAACTTAATTATAGTAAAATTTATTTTAACTGATAACATAAATGAGGTTAATAATAATTAGAAATAAGATTAATATTAACTGATTTATAATAAGATTTTGTTAAACCAATAATAAAAATAAGACTAATAATAACTAACTAAGGTTAAAATTAATGTTAATTAATTTATAATAAAATTTATTTTAACTAACAATAGAGAAAAAAATTAATAAATAGTGTTTGAGGATCGACACCTGCTGCTAACAAAGGACCTGAAATAGGTACAAATTGTCAACAGCAAAACAGTGAAAGTGGAAATGAAACTCAACCCTTAGTTGAAGATCAACTAATGAAAATTTCAGAAAAAGCAACTGCAAGGAGTTTGCATGGTCAGCTGCGGGGGATTGATATTGATTTTTTAAGTCGTAAATTGGCTTTGGATCCTAAAGCGAAACATGTAAAGCGAAGACACAAAAAGCTTTGGGACTAGAAAGATGTAGGCAATCGTAGCAAAAATTAGTAAGCTTTTGGCAGCAGTACACATCTGAGAAATCCGATGTGGCTGGCTAACGTAATCACTATGAAAAGGGCATCATAGTACGTTAACAAAAATATGTATAACTTTAAACAGATGGAAACTTCGAAAGAAAATGTTGAACGAAGTCGTAGTTCAAACAAGTTGTTATCAAAATAATGTTGAATAAAATTCGTCCTTTTTCGTACACCATTAAAATATCCTTTAAGTTGATTACTTGAAAATCACATCTCATCTGATTATTCTGATTATTAACAAAACATAATAAAAGAATAATTCTCAAATACTTTAGAATATTTTCTCACTGATTTTTTTCTCTGATAAATAGTAAATGTATTTTATGAAATATATTTACTTTTCATTTAATATTTAAAAAAGGAAAATTTCTAGAAAAACGTAGCATTAACATTGCTCACTGTAGAAATAGAGGGGAGAAAAGAGAAGAGTGTTAACTAAAAACAATTGTCTTCCTGAATGTACAATTCTTAGTAGTTTCGTGAAGCTTTTTCTTTTCCTGCAGTTCCCATTTGGAATTTCAGTTTTGGGGGCAAAAAATTGACACCACTAGTTTATTCTCAAAATTGGAAACCTCTCGACTTTGAAAGCTACAGTATTCTCAAAATTCTAGAATAAATAATAAATATAATAATAATTAAGGAGATTGGCAACCTTTCTATAATGACTGTTTATGATTCTGTATGGAATACAAAATACAATCTGACACTCACCAATGGGAGAGGGATTAATAAAGCACATATCATGTTATTTCTGAATACAGTGTTTCTAGAATATGTTCATGAATTCTACAGGTGTTATTGTTGAAAAAATTTCTTAAAAAATGTAAATGAATTATTTTAATTTATTGACGATGGGTAGATAAAGAAAAAATGAATGATTTTAATTTATTGATAATGGGTAGATAAATCAAAAAAAGTTATGTAGTTATGCATGTCATGTAAGTTGACTAGTATTAAAAAAATAAAAGTGTTGGCAAGTAATTTTTATGGCAGTAAAAGGTTATTATTGCTCCTTAGATGTTTAAGAAAGATCAATCACCAGTATTAGTGGCACATGTAAGTGTTTGTAATATATTAAAATGTAATACTTAACAACATTAGACTCACAAACTTACTACACCCGTGATACTCGTGTAACTTGAAATTCCCATGCATAAATTTTCTCTTTTTCTTCCGGAAAAAAATCAGTGTCTCCCTTATGTAATTGTAAGTTGTAACCTTATCAATTTAGAGTGCTTATATCTTGACACCACAAAAGTAACTACACCTACTTAATAACATAATAAATTAATACTTTAATTATATTTTTTACTTTTTAATTTAAAATACTAATATATTATTATATTATTATAATGGATTGTCAAATGTGTGTTTTCAGCTTGAGTGTCAAAGTATTTTTTTTCTATTAATTATGCAAACAATGAATGGATAAAAGATCCAAATATAATAATCATTGGACCATTGATGAAACACCTTTTCATTTTTTGCATGTTTTACAGAATTTTTTTGTTACACAAAATGAACTGTTTCCTTCAGCACTGGAGCTTGATCTTCCCGCGGTAAAAAGATTCAACATGTAATTCTCAACATCTTCAGGGGTAAATATGACATACTCTCTCATTTCCCTCACCGATCCCTCTGAATTGCGGCGCGTTTCATACATCTCGCGGTACAGAGGGCATATTTTTCTTGCGAGTGACGCCTTTATCTCTTCTCGAAATTCCTGTTCCGGAATGGTAAACGCGTTCTCTTTCCGGTAAGTTTTCTCGAATTCTAAATTGAAATTCCCGAACATAACCCTCGCCTCCGCCGACGACATTTCCGCCGTCGGATTTTCCGGCAAAGATGAAAGCACTTTGCCCCATGCCACTGTCTCGTAGTTCACCATCAACCGCCTCATCTTCTCTTCGTGATTCAAAACCCAATCGTCGCCGAGAACGTAAAACAAGTTCGAGGTTCGGACCTTGGCCACCACGTGCCGGAGATTGTTAGTGAGAAACAGGTACGATAACGAAACCTCCTTGCAATGTCTTGATTTACCGTCGATCTTGCAAAGAAGGACTAAAATCAGCCTCGCCATCTGCACCGAGAACTCCGTCGCCGTTATCGTAGAATTGTCAGATTGTGGACTGTACAAGTAAGATTCCGGCAACGGCGACCTCGATGGCGGTGGCACGTCGAAGAAAATTTCAGAGAGAACGTTGCTGTAATCCGCGAGTGTAGACAAGTGATTCATTACTTGCACTGTCAGCGAATGGACACCGGCGAATTTCGCAGCCAATTTGGATGAGTCTTTCTGAATTGTGGTCTCAAATTCGAAGAAACTCGTTCGCACGGACTCGGAGAGTCGGGAAAGTAGAGCGTAGGCTTGAGATTTAGTCGCTGTTGTTGAATCGAACGAGAATATCGATTCAATTTCCGGCCACAGAGCGGCGATCGCGGCGTACATATCAATCATTCGGAAGATCTTCTCCGGCGGGGACTTTTTCGCTCTAGCAACGAGTTCGGGAAATCTGAACAGCAAAGCGGCTCCACTTCTCGAAATCTCAGCAAAGCAAGCTTCCGCGACGGAATGTGACGCACCGAAGACTTGATCGCAGAGGATCCTCTCTCCAGCGAAGAGCGTCCTCACGGCGATCTTAACCGCCTCTAACCAACCCTTGATTTTCAACTCGAGCACTTCCCAGGCCATCTTATTCACTTTCGACGCGCTCAATTCCTCGACGCTGAGGCGATAAATGCCTTCGTCGACGATCGATTTTCTCATCGTGGTGTAAACAGTGACGCATTCCTTGCCGTAGCCGTTGGAAACCATGCAGTCGGCAATGGATTTGAGAACCGCCACGGTTTCAGAGGAAACGCGTTCGACTTCGGAGATACAATCTCCTGTGTCGCGAACGTCATCTTCTGCCGTGCCTTCGTCGAAGCTGTCGGAACAGAAAGAGGTTCTAGAGGTGGTGGAGGATCTGGCGGAGACGGATTCGGGGTCGAGCTGGGCCCGGCTCATGGATAATATCTGGTAGAACTCTTTCTGGAGCCTCTTCATGGCCATTTGCATTAGGTTTTGTGCGAGGACGAGTTTTGGTGAGGAGGAGTTGTGTGCAAGCAAGTCGTGCATGGTTTTTTGAAGCTGGTTAACGCAGTGGATGTAGTGCATGGCCTCAGCTTTGTCGTTGTAGAAGAGAGAGGTTACTCTTCCGTAGGCGGAGGTTTCAGGGTCCCATTTTAGTATCAGAGCTTCTGCTTCCTCCATGCTCGTGGAAGCCATGCTTTCCTTCGTGCTGGTCGAAGGTGTTGTGGATAGAGATGAACTTGGTGCCGAAGTGTGGCGGGAAAACGCAAACGACTGCGTTTTTGGCTCCCAGCAAATTGTTCTCATTTTCGCAGTGCAGTTATATGCTACTTCTCCGAAAGCGTGTGTTTGTTTCTCGTGATTACGGAAGTTGTTTTCGTGATGAGAAGGAGTTTGCAGTGTGAATATGCGTGCGCTTGCAAGGGCATGCGAGGGGGTATATATAGAGAGTTGAGTTGCGTGAGAAGAAAACGACGCCGTTGGTGTTTGGAATATGAACGTGGGATTTGACTTTCCGGTTAGGTGATTTTCTTCACGTCAGCATTGGCTTGTTTTGATGGACTGAGTTTCGTGTTTGGGTGCGGGATTTTACACGTGTTTGTGGCATAGAGTTTTTGACCTCCACTTGGATTAATTTTTGTTTTTTTTTTAAATAAAATGAGAAATATTATAGGCACGTCTTGACAAGACCTTGTGTGAAATAAAGTTTTCACAAACAATACTCAGTCCAACTGTACTCTCATTGACCAAATATCATAATTTCTGAGCCGTATGAAAACCCGGAAAAAAGGGGATTCCAGACGTATATGAAAATTGAGTTTTCAACCCAACTTATCTCAAATTAATCTTCTTTTTAAGTATTTATTAATATTTGTACTTATTATTCTTTTTTATATAATCATATATTGTATGAATTTTCTCGTAAATTAATATTTTTATTGGTGATTAAATACACTATTTTTAATGCTTTAATTTACTTTAAAATTAGTGAATAGTGAATGTTTTGTTAACCAGGATTGACAGCAGAAACACCATTAGCAGGATCTGGTGTGAAATAAAAGTTTCTTAATGCTTGAACCCCGAAGAAAATTGGAAATGACTCACCTGGTAGAAATTGAGTTTTCCGCCTATAAGTTATCTCTAAATAAATTTATTTTTATATTTTTGTCTTGAGTACTTACTCTTTTAAATAATTTTTATTTTTATGAATGTTTTCATTAGATTTTTATTTTTATTTCTTATGAAATAAAATTATTTTTTATTTTCTTAATTATTTATATTAATACTATTTTTTTTATTTAACATTAAGTGTAATGGAGCTTATACATTTTATTTCAAGTACTTGTACATTTTTAATGGAGCTTTTTTCTTTGTATACTCTTAAGCACTCAATGTAAAAGTATTGAATACACTGCTTAAAAAAAAAAAAACTTTGATTTGCTTTAAAAATAACAATTTTTAAATATTTTTTATATAATAAATATGTTTCAAAGATATGGAGATAGCCAGGATTAATAAATAATAAGACAAACAGAATAAGCAAGATCCCGTTTGAGATAAAAATATATATATATTTACGATGCACACACCTTTCACAATTCAAATGTGCTTTCATTGACCAAATGTCATTATTGAGTCCCAAGATTAGCGTAAAAGGTTCGCGTCACTTTCAAGTTTCAATTAAAGTTTAATTCTCTGATTTTCTCAATTGCATTTTTTTCATTTAAAAATTATAATTGATACTTTCAGTTTCTAAATTTTAGTAATTATTTTATAGTGACTTTAAAAAGTTAAAAAAATAAAATACCAATTCTTCACTAGCTTTAGACTTTTTTAACCAGTATGTATTATTTTTTAACCTAATTTTGCAGATAGAATGGATCAATTAATCAGTCGGATGACGATCGCAATTCAATGAACTTTAGTTTTCCATAGTTGATTTTACTTGTTTCTTTCAACAAGTTAATTCATTGATTTTTGTGTTGCTTTACCTACAAATTATGTTACATCACCTTACAAAATATTCTTATTTATGTTATTCATATTTTATAAAAATGTATAATAACTTAGAAAAAATTAAAAAAAAATCATTGTTGAAGGAAATACATTGTAGAAGGATATTAAATTTGTTATTTGTATTGATTATTTGAGTATTTGAATATTTATGAATTAGTGATTATTTATTTTTGTTAAAAAGAAACTAAAAAAACCAAAACCAACAGTACATTATTGGTGAGAACAGGTAACTCAGTCAGCTGCAGAAACTAAAGTCAAATACAATGAATTTTCAAAAATGTTGAAAAATTGTTTATAATTTTTATAAACGCCGCAGGTTGCATGGTGCCATACATCATCGCTTATATAAATCGAATGCGATATCGAATACTAGTTATTATAAATATATTTTACTATTCTTTCACTTTACTTTTAATTTTTATCTCTTCACATATTATTTTTATACTTTTTTTTCTCTAATTATTCGCCCTATAATCTAAATTACCCTTTTTCTGGATATACGTGAAGTAATAATCTTTAATAATAATGAAATATAAACAGTTATAAATATCAAACACCTCATTATATTCTATTAGGTTATTCATTTTATTTTTCTAATAAATATTATCACTGACCAAATATATTTTCTCTCTAAATATCGATAAGCATTTCTATAATTCATTCTACGCATAGGTCCCTGACTCAAACATGAAGAGGCACAAATACACGTAAGCACATGCATATATATTACGAAGAAAAATGTTGACAAAGTCATACATTCGTTTTTAATTATGCATGCATAGAATTTTACAATGAACATGGTTATGTTTTATGCATTTATTTATTTGTGCTAGACATAGATGTAACGTAACACTTGATCGACTTGAATAATCTACCTGATAATTTCTTTAATTTCATCTTTCTCATCTCTTCTCATATTCATATTTATTATATATATGCATATATATAAAAACATTCTTTTAGACGTGAAATATAATTTTTTTTTTTGGGTTCTAAAGAAAGAGGTCATCTCATCCAGTAATTATTTAACTAATCTCAAGTTTATTACTTTTTTGTACACACCTTTTTACCATCTCATTGCCTAAGTATGCTATCTCATACTTTTATTTCTTTTATTTTCTGCTTAATTATGTTAACTGTTTATAGGTATAGAAGAGTTCTTTTTGTTGTTCTGTTTTGTCGCGACGTTCAGCAGACAGAATCTTCGCGTGACCGTTAATCCTACTCGGTTTTGTTGCTGATTGTTCTACCATTTGATGCCGTTGCTATTCATGTATCAAATAGATCATCTAACGATGCATTATTGCTACTAAAATATGAAAAATCACATTTGAAAATTCATATAATTACTTTAATATATATATATAACTTTCCATTTATATTGATTAAATAAATTAAGTAATATGAATACAGGTAATACCTTATGAGAAAGAAGATGAGTATCTACATATTTACTTCATCTCCAAACACATGCACATCTTAAATTACTAAAACACCTTTTATTTATTAGGTAACTTAAAAGACTTATAACAACTTTTATTCTGTCTTTAGTTTTATAACTTATTTCTATGTTCTATATTTGATATTTTTACTTTTTTATGTAATGATGGACCTTTATTCAATTGTTATTTGATATTTATACAATTATAATTTTTTTCTTTGTATTTGAAATTGGAGAAAAGATGTATATCCTTTTGACATTGAATACTCATATCATTTTTTCTTTAATGTAATTCTAACTTTTTATAAAAGAATTATTTAATTATTATTTGGAATATTAAAAGGACGAGTGCAAGCATGTATTTGGGTATACCCATTTCCTATTAGAAATAAGGAGATAAAAGATTCATACTCGATAGATATAAAAGTGAAGATGAATTTTTACTTCAAGGATGAGGATAAGATAGTCAAATCTGCATTTGTCACACCTCATTGCCATCATTATTGGAGAATTCTTCTAGTAGCTCGTTCATTAGTATCAAAATGTTCATCACCATCCATTGTATCTACAACATGGTGGGTCTACTTGGATCCAGCGCGTTGATCCCTTATAGTAAGTTGTACTACTTTAATAGTAAGGATATCATATTCTTCGTCTTGTGTCCCTTTTTTATGTAATTTTGTGATAGATTTTATTTTCCAGCATAACACACAATGTTAACTCTAATCAACATACTAAACTTTCCTTTCATACTTTAATTAGGACATTAACTCTAATACCATTAATAGGTATTAAACAAACAAGAAATAATCTCTTTTATTAAAAGCACATCCATATAAAGATAAAAAAATATAAACAAAAATATGATTGAGACCTCAAAACCTATATCCAAAAAACAAATAAATTATTTTATTACTCAATATGCATTCTTACAATAAGAAAATTGTAAAAACGGATGAATTGTTGTAAAAATACTCAATTTAACTTCTCATTTTTATATTCACTCAATCGCAACAAGAAAAATTCACACATTTTTTAAATAAAATTAGAATAAAATTTCTCAATGTGAAATTATTGTTATAGATACGTTTTTAGTTGTTAATGTAGTTATAGTGATCATTACACATGAGGGTGTGTTTTGCATTAAATAGATTTGAGCTTTAGTTTCGAATGTATATAATTATGTTATATACTCTTGTTCTGTAAAAACAAAAAAAAAAAAAAAGGAAGCTTTTCATTCACGTTTGAGTTTGATAAAAGAAAAGATTGACTTATCATGAGGAGAAAAAGAATACTTGTTCTCTATTAATTATCTATAACTCATCATTTATGGATTAATTTGACTTTGAATAATGGCAAGTTGAATGCGCAGTTAGCGTCTTATCATGTAATTGTGCTTATTCTTAAAAAAGAAAACACAGAAAAAAAAATTCACTTTTTAGATGGTTATTATTTGATAGGTTTAAAAGGAACAAGAATTTTAAATTTGTCACCGCAACTTGGTTAAAAAGAATGAAGCATTAGGTTTAAAGATAATTTTATTTGGTACATTTTTTTAACTAATTTCCTTTTCAATATTTTGTATATTCATTTACTTCCATAACCAAACACTACATATAAGTTCTTATTGCCACGAGGAATATTTCGTGTATATAAAGAAAAAAAAATTAAGGTAAATTTATTTCATAGAAATACTATTATCATGACAAGTTTTGTAACTTTGTTCCATTATTTTTAATGTTATTAATTTCCTTTTATTTTTTAAGAAATCAGTTAATGTAATTTCAGTGACATTTTCATAAACGAGTCAATATTATTTATATCATTGTTATAACATTATTATCATAAAAAAATACATTTAAAAAAAAAACTATGCAAGAGATAAGTTGTGTTGATAATAGTATTATTGGAAACACGTAAGGTTTGAAGAGGATAGAAAAGTGTTAGTAGATTCATTTAATATAGACGCCAAATAGTTAATTTAAGAATTTGCAAGTGATGACAGAATATAAAGGTCAATTGCAGAAGCGTTACGCTCTTAATTGTAATATCGTTGACGATAATCGATGATGAATTTCTATAATCCCCTATCATAAAACGGGGATCAACTAATTAATCTCTTGTTTTAAAATTAATGAAACATATGGGTCCCATACTTATAAGAGTTTGACTTTCAACTAATATGTCAATCCTCCTTCCTTGAAACCACTTCCATGTAGAAGAAACTTGTTTGAAGAAGCAAACAAAAAGCATTAAAACAACATTAGGAGCAATGAATCTTACTTAGACTCCATAATTTAAATGTTTAAGCATAATTTGTTGACTCTTGTTAAATAATGAACCAAAATTTCGTTTTTAAAATGCTTATTTTTATGACTAAAAATTCAGCATTTACTAAGAAAAGAAAATTTTATTACTTGTTTAAACTATTTGTATTAACATATTTCTTGCTTAATATAAATTAAATATATATATATATATATATGTGTGTGTGTGTATGTATGTATATATATGTATGTATGTGTGTAGTGTGTTATATCAAAATTTGATGTATAAAAATGAGGAATTAATGAATTTGTCTATGTTTTTATTGCATGATTAATTTTTTATGGCGATTTAGAATTTCTAATAAATATATTGGATAGAAGAACATATTTTCAAACAAAATTTCAAATGCCTAAGATATTTTGTTTTTAATGATTTAGATCAATGTGGGAGAAATATTATATATGGAAATACCTAATGCACTACTTAGCTTCAACTATTTAAAATTAAATATCAAACGACTTGTATGATTTTAATATAATAGATATTTTAATTAAATATGTTTAATTTCATTTTATAATACAATAATAAAATAAAAGTAATTAATGAAATTCTAATGTGATATTTCATCAACATATTTATAATTCCTAATATATTATGCCCCAAAGCAGCACTTAAATATCTCCACCTTCCTTGAATCCGTAATTTAAATTAATGCGTACTCAACTTGTATAAGTAGATGCTTCCCCAGCTACATGGACAACTTGTAAAATTTCATATTCAACAAAACTGGTGCAGTTAACTATCATTTATTAAATAATAAATAGTGAAAAAACCACAATCAATTAAGTAATTCAAGTTAGGCAACTAAAAACAAAAACTTAATTTATGGAATGTAAATTAAAGAATTAGAAATAATGAAAAAATGTACTATAAGCAATGAAACATTGTATTATTACATATTTTACAATTATTTTTTTATTTCTTGAGCATTATCTTCAGATTACTTATTAGTTATAATTCTAAATCAAACATGTTGGGAACACAACTTGTATTGGCAGATGTTTAATGAGTTAAGAATTCAAGTTGATGTTGGATGAGTTAAGAAAGTAAATATAAGTTTAAGTTTAGTTATTGAAAAATTAAGTAACATATAAAAAATATCTACAAACACATTTTTTTTTTTGAAGTTTTTAGTTGAAAATGGTAAATTTGATCGAATGTTACGTATATGGAGAGTAGTTGGTTGAAATTTATTTTAACAATTTATTGGTTTAACTTTGAAGAAAAAAGTTTTGAAATTGGAAGTATGAATGATTTAAAAAAAAAGTCAAACCAATTATTTAGATAAGTATGTATAAAAAAATAAATATAAATGTTATTTTTCATTATTATTTGTTTCACAGTGAAAACCAAGCGAAAAAAAATAAGATTTTTGTTGGAATTATATTTTTCCAAATTATCATGAAATAGGAGGAAAATTACTTTTTATTTTGTAAAATCAAATAATTTTCTTATGACATAAACGAAAAATATATATTTTTACGTTAAGAAGCAAAAATATAATATATTAAATTAATATAAATTAATTTTGATATCATTTATTATTTCACTCTTTTTGTTTAGACATTTAAACAAGTGGGAAATTTTTATTATTTTTTTTCAATCTTATTTTAAACTATCCCACAACACGTTTTCTCTTTTGGACTTATTGTGAAGTCGTAGGACTAAACATCAACAATATATACTTCAGTTAACAAAATATTGTAATCTAAATTGAAATGGATAATTTTGTTTGACTCATCCATTTTATTAATGTATTACTTTTATAAACTTATATTGAATAAATTTTATTATAGATTTATGATAAAATATTTAAATTGTTTATTTTTTTAATAGAAAAACAAACGCAAATAAAAAAATTAAATTATAAAGAAAATAAACTAAAAATTAGTAAACTAATAAAGAGCTAAAATATGTGTAAATCTTAAAATGAAATTATATTTGGATAGATAATAATAACAAGTTAACATTTTTTCTCCTGAAATAAATTGAATTGTAATAATAAAGTTAATGTTTTAAAATCTATAATTGAATTAACATTGTAAAAAATAATAAATCTATGCGAATTTACCTAACTTTAATAAATTTCAATTCAAATAATTTGAAAATATAAAATAATTATTTTTTGTTGAATAAATCTCTCCGATGCGAAGGGATGAAGAGAGCAAATGTTATCATGCTTATTTTATATATAGAAATTTATGTATATTCTTTTAGACATGAAATATAATATTAGAATAATCGAATGAAAATTTTGATATATTTTAACGATATTATCTTCATAAAATTATTTGTTTATTTCATATGATATAATATAATTTTTTAAATATTTATAAGCGTTCCTTCTACTATTTCGAGTTGGGTTAATAATTTATCGGACCGATCCGTTTCTCTTATATACATTATTTTCTTTTCTATCTATTTGATTTATTTATTTCCTATCTCATTTTTAATCCAAACTAAATACGTATTAATAAAGGGTATGAATAGGCGTGATTTAACTATGACACAATTCAAAATTTACTTCTGTAAAAAATATCATCGAAAAAATATAAAATATCAATAATGCAATTATATTATTACATGAATATTTTTTATTGTTTAAAAGATATTTCAAAATTGTTAAAACATATTGCATACCATTATTTTTAACATTTAAAATATTGTAAAATTATTAAAATTATTTATTTCCAAAATGTATTTAGCAAGAGGTTTGTTCAAACATATCAAAACAAAACAATAAAAATATGACGAATTTACTACTTTACAAGATGAATTCATCCAAGATTATCAATTTATCCAAAACTCTCAAATCCTTTTTTTTTCCTCCCTAAAAACACAATTAATGAGAGTTACTTCCAAAAATTATTTATTAGTAAAAACATCAGTTGTGAGTTCTACAAATATGAATTTCTTGAAATTAAATAAAATTATTTATATAAATGTTTTTTTTTTTATTTTTAAAAACTCCTGTTTGCAAGACTTACATTCAAATAATAATTTTATGTGTTCAAACTTAAGGACATAAAAGTTAAAAGTGAATGAATATAATGAGTATTTGTTATATGTGATTGCATAACGGTGTATTTTTTGTTGGAATTAAATAATTTTGAATATCTTTTTTAAGATTGAAAAGAAAAGTAAAAAAAGAAAAACTTTATTCTGGTGAAAAAAGAAGAGTATATAGTTTGACATCCTCTCTTTGACCTAGTTTTCTTATTGAGAACAAAATAAAATTAACATTTCAATACTTAATAGTATTTTGGATAGTTTTCCATTATTTGTATTGGCAATTTTAATGACAACATTATAATTTTAGTAAAACAAAAATATGGAAAAAAATAATTCATTTAACCTTTAGAGAAAAGCTATATAAATTGAACTTTGAGTGCTGTGCTGATACTAAAAAATTTAATTGACAGAAACGTAGATTTTGTTATAATCTTTATTAAAAATAATGAGGTTCCTGATAAATTAAATGTGTTGAGTTAGTAGATAATTAGTTTGAGTTCTTTTATACTTTATTTCCCTTCTTATCATTGTTGAACTAACTATAAAAAGACATTATTTCCTCCATTTTCGTATATTTCATTTACAATACTTTTAACTTCTGGATAGTAAAATTCAAGAAGGATAAAATAAGAATATATATATATATATATATATATATATATATATATATATGTGTGTGTGTGTGTGTGTGGGGGTGGAAATGGATGATGAAAATATGGAGGAAAAAACAGCCTCAAAAATACTTGCCAAAGCCCAATCTAAAGTAAGATCGTCTGCGTTGTGTTCCCCTTTCAAATGCATTAATATTTTGGGCTTTCTACTCATGAATCCTCCAAGTTGAGCGCCCGAAAGAGTGAGGAGAGATAATATTCACACCCCGTACTTGCTATTTGGACTACCACCTTTGTTGAAAGACTATAATGTCATTTTCTCTTAACACAGAGCTGAACCTCATGCCTGCCTAACTCATCTTCTCCTGCTATTTCTCTACTCATTACTAACCGTTTGCGTCTCCAACAACACCAATAAAAAACAACTTTACCTTCTAATAAAAACTCTTGTGCACAATAAAAACTTGTTTTTGTTATGCAATCATCCATATATCCAACGAAAACAGTTTTGTATTTTGTGGGCCTCTAGTTAGACTTATACTGGGTTCATTATATCCAGACGCATTGTTCCTGACCTCCTTTAGTTCTTACGCACTCTCATATTTTCTAAAATACCGAAAATACTTTTCTAATTTATACCATCTAGAATATAAAAAAATTCAAAATATAAATCCTAAACTCTTATACAAATTTTATTCGCATATAGTTTATACGAATTGTTTAAGAATTAAACAAGAACTACACATTTCCGCCCAAACCAAATTAAGATTTTGCTAAACATAAAGACTAAATTGTATGTTTAAAGCTAATTGTAATAAATGAAATAGTCTAACAAAAAGGAGAGAAATGAAGAGTGTCAATGATCATTCATCCAGTGATACTCATAAGCAAAAGGCCAAAAACAACCATAATTTCAATACAAGTAACCAGTTCTAACCTATGAAGGCAGGCATCAAAACGACTCTGGTACTAAAAATTGGAATGCAGCCTCAGTATCAGGCATCAACACCTTAAAATTTCAATACAAGTAACCAGTTCTAACCTAAACTTTGATGGCATACTTTCTTAGTGGAAAGTACAGCTCCTTCTTCTTCTCCCGTTCTGTCTTCAATGATGCCTGCACAAGCCGAGAGGACGGTGGTAAGACAAATCACAATCGAATAAAACCAAACCCTCAGTGAAAAATGGAAGCAAATTAAGAACAAATCAACTATAAAATAACTTCTATAAAAATTCATTATTTAACTATTATTTTTACGAGAGTCCAAAAACTTGAGACCACTAATTAAGACCAGACTCTTAAGACTAAAACAACATGAACCGAGTTTGTAATCACAGTTTAATTTAATGATATGATATCACAATCCTAATGGAACCAAGTAAGGCATATTCAAGGCATGTGCACCATAACTCAAACTCAAAGAGTATTGGTAAAGTTGGAGTATGATGCACATGTTGTACCATAATCACAATTTAATTTATTGAGACAACATAAAAACTAAAATTTCAAATTCTAACTCAAAAACAATGAACAAAATTAAACAAAAGACACTGGAAAAAAGGAAAAAGAATGAAACCTGGTGTTTGGTTAGGCGTCTGCGAATGGCGCGGGTCTTCTTGGGACGCAGGTCAAGTGGCAAATACTTCTTGGTCTTGTATGCCTCTCTGAGCGCTGCCTTCTGCTTTTGGGAAATAACCGTCAACACCTGCGCTATCGAAAGCCTCACCACCTTGCTACAAAACGAACACGGAAAGCGATTCAGACAAACATAACAACCACAACACACACTCAGAACAAGTTCGAATAGTACATTTTGGAGAGCTTGTTAGGGGCGCCGCCGGTGACCTTGGCCACTCGAAGCAAAGCAAGCTCCGCCTTCAGATCCTTCAACTGGTTCAGCAGCTCCGCCTTGGTCTTGTTCCTCAGCTCGTACACCTTTATCCTCGCTTCAATGCGGAAAAAGAAATAACTCAGATCAGACTTGAAAAAATTGGACGAATTAGAATCTTTTTTATAATGAATTTCATTGTCTTACCCATTTCGTAGATCCACGCGCAGCTCTGCAAACACACCGAAACCCTAAAGTCGGATGCACAATGTTAACGATGATTCCTTATATACAAGGATCAAGAGCCCCTTCTTTTTCTTTTTTGTTCGAATACTTGGATAACTAGTGGGCCTGTAAGTGTCGAGCAAGAAGTACGGTAATTACTTCCTGTAGGCCTATTTCTGAACCTGCACCCCAAAATTGAAATGAAATGACCAAATTATCCCATTTGTTCCTCTCTCACTGCATCCCACCATCACAGTAGCTCATACTGCTGTTAGAAGAATAAGAGAAAAAAAATCTTATTTTAAATTTTTTAAAACATTAACTTAATAATGCATTCTGAAAAATATTATATACGTTTTGGAAAGATTATTCTGAAATCCTGTTTAAGAAAACTTGTTTTATGATGTACTTTATGCATTATGAAAAATTTATTTTCGAAATCTTATTTTGAAAATTTTATTTTGTTTCAGAATTATTTTATAAATTCTAAAAAATGTGTTTTTTAAAAAAATCCGAAACGGATAACATGAAAGTGATTTTAAAAAATTAAAATAATTATTTTAAACGTTGTGGAGGTGAGGTTCAAGTTGACGGGTACAGGAAATAATTGCCATCTACCCTATTAGGTTTATGGGCTCTCCGTCATTTAAAAATGAAAATGTCACGTGAAAAAATGAAATTCCATTAATTTGGCAAAAGTATTTTATAATCACTTAATATATTACAAAATAATATATATATATATATATATATATATATATATATATTAAGTTTTTTTAAAATAAATTTAAACTAAATTGTAAATCAATATTGATGTAAATGTAATAAATATAAATTTAAAAAAGTATTATATTTTAGTGTGTTTTTTAGTAACTAAAATATATTAAGAAATCATTGTATTGTATTATATGATATTAGTGTTAAAAAAAATTCAAATATGAAACAAGTTTGAATAAAATTATATTAATATTAACAAATTTACCGTATATTAATTTAAAAATTATTACATTTTTGTGTATTTTATAATATTTTGGTGTATATTTGAGAAATAATATAAATAAAAAAATGCATTTTTCATATTTTTATAAGTGATGGTATAAAATAAATAACAGTGATTAGTTTCACATAGGAAAATGAAATCAAGATAATCAATAAAATATGAAATCCTTTCCACTTTAAAATTGAAACAATAAGACTTCAATTGGTGGCCAAAATTAGTGAGATAGGATAAGATATCCTATTTTAGTCTATTGTTTGCTGAACCATTACCATATAATATATCAATTCAACAAGTTTTTCCTATCCTACTTACCAATATTTTTTATATTCGAGGGGATAGTTTAGTTTTTAGTTAAAAGTGAAGAGGATGTAATAAGATTTTTTATCCTCATTTAGATAACAATATTTCAAATCTAAAAAAAGAAAAAAAATACTTACACATCTCTTCATCTCAACAAATCATCACTCTTTCTTTTAACTTGTTTCTATTACTCGCAGATAATTCTTATTTTCACCATCCAATAATGATGTCACCATTAAATTATTCACTTATCACTATTATTTCTTCTTTTCTTTTTAAAATTAATACCAACATTATATATTTTATTTATTTCCACGACCTTATTAATTAACATTAACGATTTTATAATATATTATCTGATTTAATTTAATATTTAAAAATATTTCAAATTTAAATTTCAGAAACGTAAAAAAGAAAAGCGAAACTTAAAAGTTTGATTTCTAAGAGCAAAGGCATATGTCAATTATGGTAAATATTTCGGCACTGGGTTCCGTCAGTGAAGTTTTGTATATTTAAATTTGTTGGAATTATTTCTTAAAATAATATTGACGTAGGACATGAATTATTATTTAACAATAAAGTTAAGAACAATTTAACATCACTTTCATTCCCGCTAAAGTTAATTTAGGAAACAAAAAGTTTAAGCAAAGGTATTGAGTAATACGGTGCAATCAGATGTGGTTAGGTTTTGACATGTAGGAAAATATTTTGTTATATATTAATTTGTAATGAAATTGAAAAGAAATTACGAAGTGATTGTAAGCCAGCAAAGAAAACGGTTAATTTAAGTGCGGAAGTAAAAAATGATGGTGAGAGAGGCATTCACGTAGGAGTGGACAAACATCGATTGAAAGGTAGAAAAGTGGCATCCATGGCGGGGGAAAAGTACCTTCAATTCCACGCTTTCTGTTAAGTTTTCGTGTTCGTGTTCCATCCCTATAACAATAATCACCGCACGCACTCTGCATTCATTCGCACTGTGCATCAGAAAAGGAAGAAAAAGATCAAAAAAGAGAAAGAAAGAAAGTATCTATTTCGCAGTTACCGAAAACATTAAAACACAGGGTAGCGTTGCGTTTTGTTTTTAACCACAAGATGAAACAGCTCCACAAGCAAACCAGTCTGAATCACCGCAGGGAGGAAGAGATGGCCAGCAACGAGGCTTCACCGTACTCCCCCAAATCCATCAAGCACACCAGATCCCTCCCCAGATCCATCAACTACCTCCTCAGAGAGCAGCGTCTTCTGTTCATCCTCGTCGGGATTCTCATCGGCTCCACCTTTTTCATCATCCAGCCCACGCTCTCCCGCATAGGCCCGCCCGAGACCCACACCTTCCTCCCCCGCTCGGGCCTCACTCGTTTTTCCGGGACCCGCACGGGCCGGGTCCCCGTCGGGATCTCTGGCCGAAGGCCGCGGATCGTCGTCACCGGCGGCGCGGGCTTCGTCGGGAGCCACCTCGTCGACAAGCTCATCGCGCGCGGGGATGACGTCATCGTCATTGACAATTTCTTCACCGGGAGAAAGGAGAACCTCGTGCACCTCTTCGGCAACCCTAGGTTCGAGCTCATTCGCCACGACGTCGTTGAACCGATTCTCCTCGAGGTGGATCAGATCTACCACCTCGCGTGTCCCGCTTCGCCGGTGCATTACAAGTACAACCCCGTCAAGACCATCATATCCTTCTAATCTCTAACCAACTACCGTTTTTTTTTTAACTCTCTTTAAATATTGCTTGATTTGAATTTTGTGATCCTTAATTGTTGGTTTACAAGACGAATGTGATGGGGACGCTGAACATGTTGGGCCTTGCGAAGAGAATTGGGGCTAGGTTTCTGCTTACTAGCACCAGTGAGGTCTACGGCGATCCGCTGGAGCATCCTCAGAAGGAAACTTACTGGGGAAATGTCAATCCAATTGGTGAGCGAGCGAGCAAGCGAGTGAATAGACCAAGCTTTTATGTTTTAACATAATTTTTTCAATTTTGTGGTTTGGTGATTTTAGGTGAGAGGAGTTGTTACGATGAAGGGAAGCGGACTGCGGAGACTTTGGCCATGGATTATCATCGAGGTGCTGGCGTTGAGGTAGGTTATGTGTTTGTTCAATTGATTCAATAGTTTCGATTATTTATCTTTGATGTATTATTCTATGTTGTTGGAATAAGTTTAGTGTGATGTTATTATATTTGTACTGTATTGATCTGTTGTTTTAACTTGAGAACATGATTACATGTGATTTATTTCCCTTCCTTATTTTTTTATTAATTTTACTTGTCATGTTAAATCATTTAGGTTGCTCTTTTGCTATTCTTTCACACTGGAAAATAATGCTGCAGTATTTTGCCCTGGCGTTATTGAACATGTTAAACTTCCACCCATGCTTATATTATTTTCATCACCCATTTCTAATCAGAAGGGCAACATGCTCACGTACATAAGTAGTAGCTAAATGCTGAAGATTCAGAGAGAAGTTGATTGTCTGAACGTTTGCAAGGAAATCCATTTCTAATTTCATTCATAGAGGAAACATTAACCAAACTTGTGGACGACTATTAGAGAAAGAAAGACTGTGGAGAGTCTCTTTTTCTGCTCATAAATAATTAGTGAATTTCCTAGAATAAATGAATAAATTGATTTTATTCTTTGTTGAGAACTTATTTGCAAAAATCAGGCATATATAATGTTATATCTCTTGCTGGAAATAACACCAGATTCCATGAGAAAGGGGAAAATGTTCTTCCTGTAGGATATAAGTTGGTTAATACATATTTCACTTTGCTAGTGTTGGATTCTGATTAAGAATCTGAAATGGGTATTTGCTGCTTCATTTTTCAACCGAATACCTATATGTTTTGGGTCATGCGTCCTTTGCTTAAACACCTCGTAATTTTTGTTGCCACCTCTCTTATTATTTATTTTAAAACTCATCAAAAGCAGGTGCAATTAGTTTTTAGGTTGCAGTGATATATCCTGAATGTTCTTTCTACTAGAGTTGGGAAATTTTAATTTTGGATATAAACCGTAGAAGTTAGACTAAGTTTGACAGGTAGATATGCTGTTAGTTATGACATCTTTTTTACGTTCTACAATAAACCAGGACAAAGCATGGTTATTCAGGCTAATTGGTACAATATGATTCTCTGTAGCTCAGTAGAGCAGCAGCTGCCCCCGCTGTAGGAAACTCATAGTGTAGCATCTTTGCATTACACAAATTGTGGCCAAATTTGCAGCTGAATATGATGACCATCCCACTGTTTGCTACTATTTGGGACTGATTGATTACTATAACACAAATATGAATTTAATGCTAGCTTTTGATTTGTTTAACTCTTTACTTTTCTGCACAACTTTCCCTTGAACAGCTATGTAAGCAAGTAAAGGTTTTAAATAAAATAGATTCAGATAAATTCTTTTGTGTGTGTGTGCATGTGCACGTACTAAAACCTTTTTAAGTTTAGACTATTGGTTGCTGGCAATATGTATTCCATGAAATCTTTTACGATTGATCACGTTTGTATATATATAGGATTTGAAAGACTTTTAATTCAATACATGACTTTATATGCGTGACAAATTCTTCACTGAGGGAAAAAATAATATTTAATCCTACATAAGAGAAATTTAAACTACCGATGGTAAATTCTGGAAGTTACATGTTATTGAGACTGATCTGGTTTTATGTTTTACAGGTTCGTATTGCTCGAATTTTCAATACGTATGGACCCCGGATGTGTTTGGATGATGGTCGTGTCGTTAGCAATTTTGTTGCACAGGTTTGACTTTCTTGTCTTTATTTTCAAATTATTTTGGAGATGTTCTTTTCTTATACTATTCATAGTTATTTATTTGTTCATTTGTTTTTGCAGGCTATTCGTAAGCAACCATTGACTGTATATGGTGATGGGAAGCAAACAAGAAGTTTCCAATATGTCTCTGATTTGGTATATAACTAACATGTCTCTTTTTATTATTATTTTGAAAAGTATGTTTCACTGAATCCTTCGTCTTTGGACTATAAACAGATTTTAAATAAGGAGATAAGATATATTTTTGAGTTTTTTTTTTTTTTTTTTTTTTTTTTTTTTTTAATTTGGGGAATGGGGGGCAGGGGTTTTTGAAACTTGTACCTTAAAAATGTAACATGTTTTCTAAAACACTCAACTAGCTTATTCGACCTGATTTTCTTAAACGATAACTTTTTTCTTCGGTGAAAGACAATATCATTCAAATAGAAATGGACTTTTAGAGACTTACTAAAAGAATACTTAAAAACAATGAACCGCTGTTTTGGAAGGTTAGATGAAATTATTGGCCATTACTTGTAATTCGACTGACCTATTTTGTGAAAATATTTTTCTATTGATTTACAATTGAACAAGTTCGATTTTAAGAATGAAGGATTTGGTATGCCTGCATTTGACATGAATAGGTGAGGAATTATCGTGATGCAATGGTAAACTAAATTTCTTTTCCAACCCACAGGTTAATGGGCTGGTGGCTTTGATGGAAGGTGAACATGTGGGACCATTCAACCTGGGTAACCCTGGGGAGTTTACCATGTTAGAGCTTGCAGAGGTATCTTAAGTCTTCTTTTCTTCTTTCACTTTCATTTCTTCCATGTTATGCCTTTTCCATAATTCTGTCAGAATATGCCGTGGGCATCTGCATTTATTTCTATTCACTCCTGTCTAACATATGGCAAATTAGTTGTGCCGTCCACACTTTTGGTGAGTAAAGAGATTGAAATGGCTTTATTATGGATATCCTGTCATTGTTATGTTTTTATAAACACGCAGGTTGTTAAAGAAACAATTGATTCCAGTGCTACAATAGAATACAAGCCAAACACTGCTGATGATCCACACATGAGGAAACCAGATATTAGCAAAGCGAAGGAACTGCTAAACTGGGAGCCAAAAATCCCTCTGAGAGAAGGGTTGCCTCTTATGGTTAATGATTTCCGAAATCGGATTCTGAATGAAGACGAAGGTAAAGGGATGAAATAATCACAATAGCAAACCCTGTATGTATATGGAGACGAGCATGTCTCCCCTTCATTTTTTGTTCACATATGCGGTTGTCAGCGTCAACAGAAAATTCTTGTAGCTCGTCACTATCGGAAGAAAATATCTCTACTGGCCTTCTACATTTAATCATTTATGCTTGTTTAGCACACAATTCATGTATTTGTTAAATTTTGAAAGTTTTTTTTTTTTTGTTTAGTTTTCTTGTCTATTGTATCGATAAAAGTTGTAGTATTTGATATTTGGATTCTGGTATCACGTTTTAAAAAAATCGTGAATCTTTTCTCTTTTTCTGCTATTAATTCTGCTTCATTTCATCAAAACTGGCTGTCTAATTTACTTTTAGATGTTTAAACTGATGTTAACAATTATTTTAATATCCCAAGCCATCATATTTCGTTAGCCTTTCTACTGGAGTCAGTCACGACAATTAATCTTCAATTAGAAATACTTTACCTTTAACATTTGATCATCTGTGATTGCTTAGAACACAATTGATATAGTTGTTATATAATAATAGTTGGGGTAAATTATCAATTTAGTCTTTATAGGTAAACAAAAATTACTTTTTAATACTTATACTTGAAAGTTTATCATTTCTATGTATACATTATTTTATCTCTTTTAGGGGTTAATTCTATGTACAGATGAGACTAAAAAAATGATTAAAAATGGTATGCGTATGGGTTAAGAAAGATTAAAACTAAAATTATATTTATAGATATTATGCATGATTTTTAGTATAGAAATTAAAAGATAAAGTTTTTTATTTATAGGATTAATTGAGTTACTGATAATTTGATAGATGTACCCAATAAATAGATTGTAAAAGCAAATTATTATTCATTTGAAAGCAAGGAAGAAAAGGTGAGAAACTCCCAAAGAAGAGCAACATTGCAGCTCTTCATACAGTTTCCTTTGACCCCCCCTCCAACACCAACCATATATTTTGGATTCTTCTCACATTCACCCATTTTAGCCCACCTAGAGCAAGTGTCGTTTTCGTCAACACAGTTTCCACCCTCCAGTAAACTCACAGGTGTCACGCACGTGAATCCACTTGGTTGCAGACCACTTCTCACCCTCAATGACTGGACAGCTTCCATGCAAGCTTTTGGCATCTGTAGTTGCATCAAGATGAAGACTGAAGAACAACAACGCATCACCCTTCTCTGGTTTCACTGCATATCCTTCGTGAGCACATTCGGACCAGCTTTCATCTTTTGCCTGTAATAACTTTGCCTCAGAATCAGGAAAAACTGTTTCCCCACCCTTCTTAACATTCGACAAATACATCAATACAGTGGCAACCCGATTGCCACCCATAAGTTGATTAACTTTGTCAGTGAAGTAATCAAAGTGTGGGTCATACTTCTCACCATTCTCATAGTGCAATATTTGCATTTGTTCACCATTCTCTATAGGAAGGAAAGTCCATGCAGAAATTCGGGCTTCAATATCAGCAACTATTTCATCCTGTGCCTTGTAGAGAAACATTCCAGAACTCGTTCTGTCTTCACTCAGTATACTTTCACCAGACTTGTCATCCGCTACCATAGACCTCTCCAGCCTGTCCTTGGCCAGAGTTATCAAATGATCACATTCTTCATCGGTTAAAAACCCCTTGTACAGAAAAGCTCTGGGATTCCACGAGAGCTGAGTGACCCGTGTGGGATCAAATTTCACTGAAGAGCCCCCAAACACCGATCCATGGGTGGCGTTGGCTTCTTGGTCCCCACCGGGCATCCGAATGGACGAAACAGAGATCTGGAAACAGAGGAAACAGAGAAAGGGCGACACGAAATGGCGAGAAACCATAGTGAAAGGCTTTCGTCGGTTGGCAATCTGAAAAAGTGTTGAAATTTATACAATGCAATTGAATAGTTGACAGAGGAACGGTTTGACTTATCAGGCCAAAACTCATTGTTTTTTTTGTCTCTATCACTCTGGTCAGCCCAATGTAATGCAACCTTATTAGGGTAAAAGAAAACACAAACTTTGATTTATTAACTTTTTTTCTTAAAAAAATGTATTTATAAGCAGATAAGATCATTTCAGTATAAAAATAATATACAAAAATTGCGCATAAATGTGACGATTTCTCTATATTTTTATTACATGTATTTAATTTATATAAAATAAAAATTTATGACTTAAAAACAAAAGGTTATTTTAGAAAGTTTATTTAATAACATTTTAATGTTTATTTAATAACATTTTTAATGTTTTTTTTAATAATATTATTCAATTTTTTTAATTAAACATTAATTATTCTTTATAACTATAAATATTAGTAACCTAATCAAACCTATGATATATTCCACAATTTAATTGACATACTTAAATAACAAAAGTTCATACAAAATTATTATTATTATTTTATTTGTTTTTGTAAATTCAAACACGTTATCTATTATTTTTATAAAACAACCAAACTTATATTATTTAACAATTGGCTACATGATTTTAATTCATATTTATTAACCATCCAATGAATTGTGTTATTACATTTATTTTTTAATTATTAACTCATATTACTTACTATTCTATTACAAACAAATCAATCATTCAAACACATTATTAAATTATTTGTTAAATAGAAAAATTACATTACTAACAAATTTTATACATTACTTTTTAAAAAAAAAAACTTAGACTATCTTTTAATTTTCATCACATTTTCTCAAGATTATAATAATCAAATTATTTAACAATAGTTTAAATTAGTTTCGTACTCCTGTTTCACCTTATTTCTGTTTCACGTTACTCCTGATTGATACTTCAACGTGTCAAATGTAATCTCGTATGGCAATGAGAGAGAAAATTGCATTTGTTTTGGCTTAAGTGGTTTAGGTTTATCCTTTCGCAAAGGTGTTTTTTTTGTCATTTGTATTCTGAAAATGTAGGACAATTTGAGAGGGAAAACCATATTTGATCTCTCATTTCACTCATTCCCCCGCGTGCGCTGAAGGAGAGAGAACAGAGAAAAACAAGGCGATTCAAAGGTCCACTGTCGCGTTCGTCATCCGGCCGTCAATCCACGGTCGCTGTGGTGTTTCCTATCTGTCAATCGAAGCTCGAGCGTTTGCTTTGTTGGTATTGACCCTAAACTGAAACCATTTTTGGTGTGAAACATGCTTGTTTTGTGTCGATGTTTGCTTCGTTTAGGGTTTAAGATTTGTTCATATGATTTACTTTTGCTTGCTGGTTATGCATGTATGCAAAAAAATAGTTTCTTGTTGTGTTCTGGGTTGTTGGTGTCGATCTTTGCTTCGTTTAGGGTTTAGGATTTGTTTATATGATTTGCTTTTGCTTGCTGGTTATGCATGTATGCGTAAAAATGGTTTCTTGTTGTATTCTGGATTGCTGGTGTCGATCTTTGCTTTGTTTAGGGTTTAGGGTTTGTTCATATAATTTGCTTTTGCTTGTTGGTTATGCATATATGTAAAAAAATGTTTTGGGTTGTTGGTGTCAATCTTTGCTTTGTTTAGAGTTTAGGATTTGTTCATATGATTTGCTTGCTGGTTATCACGAACAAATGCAAAAATTACTTTTTAATACTTGTAAGTTTATCATTTCTATGTATACATTATTCTAAATCTCTTTTAGGGGTTAATTCTATGTACAGTGGAGATTAAAAATGGTAGGCATATGGGTTAAGAAAGATTAAAACTAAAATTATATTTACAGATATTATGCATGATTATTAGTATAGAAATTAAAAGATAAAGCGTTTTATTTATAGGATTAAATGAGTTAGTGATAATTTGATAGATGTACCCAATAAATAGATTGTAAAAGCAAATTATTATTCATTTGAGAGCAAAGAAGAAAAGGTGAGAAACTCCCTAAGAAGAGCATACATTGCAGCTCTTCATACAGTTTCCTTTGACCCCTCCAACACCAACCATATATTTTGGATTCTTCTCACATTCACCTATTTTAGCCCACCTATAGCAATTGTTGTTCTCATCAACACAGTCTCCATCCTCCACCAAGCTGACAGGTCTATCAATGTCACGCACGTGAATCCACTTGGTTGCAGCCCACTTCTCACCCTCAATCACTGGACAGCTTCCATGGAAGCTTTTGGGATCTGGAGTTCCATCAAAATGAAGATTGAAGAACAACAAGGCATCACCCTTCCCAGGTTTCACTGCATATCCTTCCTGAGCACATTCGGACCAGCTTTCATCTTTTGCCTGTAACAACTTTTCCTCAGAATGAGGAAAAACTGTTTCCCCACCCTTCTTAACATCAGACAAATACATCAATACAGTCGCAACCCGATCGCCACCCATAAGTTCATCAGCTTTGTCAGCGAAGTAATCAACGTGTGGTGCATACTTCTGGCCATTCTCATAGTGCAATACGTGGATTGCCTCACCATTCTCTATAGGAAGGAAAGTCCATGCAGAAATTCGGGCTTCAATATCAGCAACTATTTCATCCTGTGCCTTGTGGAGAAACATTCCAGAACTCGTTCTGTCTTCACTCAGTATACTTTCACCAGTCTTGTCATCCAGTATCATAGACTTCACCAGCTTGTCTTTGGCCAGAGTTATCAAATGATCACATTCTTCATTGCTTAAAAACCCCTTGTAGAGAAAAGCCCTGGGACTCCATGAGAGCTGAGTGGCCCGTGAGGGATCAACTTTCACTGAAGAGCTCGCAAGCACCGATCCACGGGTGGGCTTGGCTTCTTGGTCCTGACCGGGCAACCGAATGGACGAAAGAGAGATCTGGAAACAGAGGAAACAGAGAAAACAGAGAAAGAGCGACACGAAATGGCGAGAAACCATAGTGAAAGGGTTTTTGGGTGTGCAATTTGAAAGAGTGTTGAAGTTTATGCATGGAATTAGAGAGTTGAAAGAGAAAGAGAGAGAGTTTGTGACCATGCAACGTGGACGTCTTTTCAACTTCGGTTTGTTCTAACCCACACTGATTTTTATTGGGCTTTCTACTTGCTCGGTCTGTTTTTTATGTGTGCTTAAGCCCACCTTCTCCAACCTTCGTTCAGGCATCAACAGTAAAAAATATGGCCTTTATTTTTTTATTTTATTTTTATTAGAGAAAGATTGAATTTGGTAGGACACGCATTCTAATCCATCAATTATATTTCACGCATTAACTTTTACATAAACTCTAAGAGGGGTTTGTTTCTTTCCAAAGATGAAAAGCCACTCAAGGAAGAAAGACAGGTAAAGTATAAAATTAGAGGTTTAAAATTAAGAAAACTGAAATATTTCTTTTAGCTTTCCACTCTCAAATGCGAACAAATGCAAGTAAAGTTTGAATTTATAATTAAATAAAACAATAAATTAGATTATAATTAAATAAAATATAATAAAAATATTTTTATTTGTATTTTAAATAATGGATCATTAAAAATACATATGATAAGTTAAGAATGTTAAAATAGTTAATAAAATAAAATAATTTAATATTTTTTTAAATGTTAAATGCATAAATAAATAAATTTAATAAATTATAAAATAATAATAATAATAATATATTAATCAAAGTACAAATATTAATAATACATTTATAAAATAATAAAAAAAATAAAATATAAATATTATTAATGTTATTAAAAATTAAAAATAATAATATACACTTTATTTATTTAAAAATCAATACAATACGAATACTTATATCATCAAACAAATGATAATCAGAAACGAATAAAATTTGTAGTTTAATTTAATTTTACCACTTAAATTTATAGTATTCATAGATGTATCAAAAAATATCACTTCTTCAACATCAAATTTTTTTTTTAAGAAATTTTTAAAATTTAACCTGCATTAATATTAATAGATATATTCAAATCTTTGTTGATTCCAAAATATTCTTTCAATATAAGAAATCAATTAGATAAGGGATATAAGACTATAGAAAATTTAAAATCAATACCAACAAAAGTTACATGAAGAGATTTCAATTTTGGTGAATTGTTTATTGTAGAGTACCTGCAAATGTCCTGTGCAATCTATGTAGGGTTGAGGTTCTTCTTTTATGATGAAATGCTGACAAAATAAATTTAAAGGTGAAGAAACATATTCAGTAGAACGACGAACATAAAATTTAATTAAAAGTACCTGCTTCCTTCCCACGACCCTCTTCGGACATGAATTGAGTTGCCTGAGGCCAAGAGTCAAACTTCGACTTGACCATTCGTCTATGAAAGAAAAGATTTTTGTTAACTTTTTTTGTTAATTTAAATGTTGAATTTCAAAGTTAATATTACGTAATATATTATATTTTATTTTAGAATTCAACTTTATATTAATTACATAAATTCAACATCACTTTTAAAATTATAATATAATATATCACTTTTTATTTAATTAAAAATAATCATTATTGTATTAATTATTTTTCATTTTTATTTCAAATTATTGTTGGAAAATAACTTAAAAAATAAAAATTACTTTATTAAAGATATGGTTGTCAGACTTCTTTAAAAAAATATTTTAATTTAAAATTGATTCTCAAAATTAATATCAAGAAATATTTTTATTCTAGTTTGAAATTTTATTTTATTTTAATTAAATGAATTAAACATCACATTTAAACTTTTAATATAATCTATCACTTTTTTTATCTAATTTAATATAATTGTTATTTTATTAATTATTTTTCTTTTACTTTCATTTAAAATTATTGTTGATAAATAACTTAAAAATAAAAATTATTTTTGGGAAAAACTGATTGTCAATTTTTTTTAAAAATATTTTAATTTAAAAATTATTTTTAAAATTATATCAAAAAATATATTACTTTCTAGTTTAGAATTCAATTTTATGAATTAAACATCACTTTTAAAGTTGTAATATCATATTTTTATCCTATTGTTATATTAATTATCTTTTAATTTTTTATTAAAATTATTGATGAAAATAACTTAAAAATACAAATTATTTATAAAATAAATTGATAAAATAATTGTATAATAAGATATTAAGAACTAAAGAAAATTATATTAATGTGGATAGATTCCGTGATAAAATTAACATATTTAAAAAATATCACACTCATATTATTTTTTTTTTCTTTTTGGCTTAGCACAATTAAATTATTTAAATTAACAAAGTAAAAGAAAAAAATGGATTCAAACTGAATATAATAGTTACTACAAATTATAGTAGACAATGATGTGTTCTCATTCATTTATAAGTAAGTAGTGAAGAAGCATGGAGAATGGATCGTTGCAGGTAACATCAATTGTCCTGTGGAGGTGTTAAGTGGGTCAAGTCACCATTTAATCCTGACTTTTGAATGAAACTAAATTGATTATATGAAATGAAACACCGATGATGAATAAATCATGTCTTGAAGCATTTGATAGAATCTCGAAAGATCTTTTGAAATCTGAAAATGAAGAAAATAGTAAAAAATCATTTGGTTGTAAGGTTTTGACATGACACGCTTGAATCTTGTGTACCCCACGATATCAATAGAGCTGATCCTTTCGTTCAACCGCTCCAATCCGCTTCCTCGAGGTGCGATCCTGCATAATACACCGTTTATTAGTAAATTGTACAACACAATTTTCTTCATTAGTTAATTGTTTGACAAACATTAAATTGCTTTTTAATTTTGGCATATAAAGAACATTTTTCAATTGAGATGCCCTTCAAGAATCACAGTTCCTTGCTTACTGTCACGTAATCCCACTAGACATCCTGGTATAGTCATTTTTCACATAAATTTTCCAAGGTACAACATATAGTTAGAGGCACCACTATTAACGATCTACAAATCCCAAATTCTCTTACCAGTCATTTTCTCAAAATCATTTGACCTGTCATATCAAGATTCTTTTCTTTTAGGCTGTTCACGTGACTGCCACTTGCTCTAGTGCACGCCACATTAGCATGTGCTTGAGTTTCTTGATTTCGCACACCTTGTCTTCTAGTCCCTCCCACAACACCTCTTCCTTCATGTCTTGGTCGATCACCTCACCACTCGATGTAACCCACTATTTGAAAACACTCTTTCACATCATGTTCGTTTTTGCCGCATTTGGAGCACATCATAGCACGTTCACCTCTCCCTCTAGCCTTGTTGCTTGTGTCGCAAGACCCACAACCAATCCCCTTTCATCCACTGACTTGGTAATTGTCTTCACTCTCTCATCTTATATTAACATAGTGTACACATGATTCAACAAAGGTAAGGGATTTGTTGCTAGGATACTCAACCTCACAATAGCGTAGCTAGCATCATTAAGTCCTATGACAAGTTGGTGAACCTTTAATTCTTCCCTCAACTTCTCAAGTTGTTAGTCAATTGAGCACTTGCATCCACCACACATGCATTTTGGAATCTGATCACAATTTGCAAGTTCATCACAAAACACCTTTAGTCTCCCATAGTATGCAGCCATGGGCATACCTTATTGTTTTCACCTCGTTAAATCTACCTTCAATTGTTGTATCCAGGGGCCATTCACAACAGAGAATCATTCTCTGATGTCCTCCCATAGTGTCTTTGCGTTCTCCGCATATGCCATGATGGTTCGTAGGCTCGACTCAATTATATTTAAAATCCATGAAACAATCATGGATTGAACTGTCTACCAATCCTCGAGTTCATGTGCATCATTTTCTGGTTTCATATGGGTTCCGTCAATGAATCC
>Ga0209700_100263_pt1 | contig 91781 bp, 49 predicted proteins | sample SiratroredBW_FD_187528 | JGI IMG/M metagenome (GOLD analysis project Ga0209700, IMG submission 187528) | Root nodule microbial communities of legume samples collected from California, USA - Siratro red BW (SPAdes) (version 2) | ecosystem: Host-associated > Plants > Roots > Nodule | place: USA...
TTTTTTTTTTTTTTTTCTGGTGTTCCTTTATATTTTACAAACATAACTTGAAAACAACGTGTTCAATTAAGAATTAGAAGATGAGCACAGGAAAAGTGGTGTGTGTGACTGGTGCTTGTGGTTTCATTGCTTCATGGATCATCAAATTCCTTCTCCAACGTGGATATACAGTTAGAGCCACTGTTCGTGACCCATGTAACTTCTCTTTCACCTTGGATTAACCATGTATACTAATTCTTGTCATTTTAATTGTTTGACTTATTTGATTTTGTTATTTCTATCACTCTTTTCAGAATTTGAGACGAATTATGGAGTATATGAATAATCTTGTTATTGGATGTCTTTTTTTTTTTTATCTTTTAGGATCATTAGTTTGGAACCAGTTACGACAAATTTTTATGTTTATTGTTCTGTGCAGCGAATCGTGAAAAGGTTGATCACTTGCTGATGCTTGATGGAGCAAAGGAGAGGTTACATCTCTTCAAGGCAGATCTCCTTGAAGAAGGATCCTTTGACCCTGCTTTTGAGGGTTGTGATGGTGTCTTTCACACTGCTTCACCGGTTTTTCTCAATGCCACCGACCCACAGGTTCACTTTTCATCAGATGATTTACCAAATTCAGATAAAGACTGAAATTTTGCTGCTAGTGCTGTTCTTTCACAAAAGAATTGATTAGGGACAATCTATCTGATTAGTTCGGTGATGATTCAGTTTGAAATGATGTTTTTGTTTTTGTTTATTTCAGAAGCAGTTAATTGATCCAGCACTTAAAGGAACTCTTAACGTTGTTAAATCATGTGCAAAAGCGACTTCTGTGAAACGAGTTGTTTTAACGTCTTCTGTTGCTTCGGTTTTTCACAATGGAAAACCTCGTACTCCTGAGGTTGTAGTTGATGAGACTTGGTTCTCTGATCCAAACATCTTAAGGGAAAATGGGGTGCGTGCCATTCTTCTTTCTTATGAACAATTGCTACTTGTTTTTCTGCTACTCATTTCTTATTTCTGTTTGTTAAACATTTCAGCAATGGTATGCATTAGGAAAGACTTTGGCCGAGGATGCTGCCAGAAAATTTTTGAACGAGCAAAACATTAAGTTGATTGTTATGATCCCAGCAGTGACCATAGGGCCTCTCTTACAACCAGATCTCAACACAAGTTCTGCTCAACTTTTAAACCTGGTCAATGGTAATATTTATCTACTGCAAGCGTTTTAATTCTGTCAAAACCAAACATTTTTCTCAAAATAACTGCATTGTGTTGGATAAATCTAAGAGAAAAATACTATGAAGATTAAATAATAGAGAAAAATACTATGAAGATTAAATAATAATAAAATTGAGTCAAATCTATATAAAAAATTAGGCAAATCAAGATCTTAACCTTTTAATTTTTAATTAATGTGAAATTTAGACTAGTATTTGTATTTCTAAAAAATTGTTAGTGTAAGTTATATAATAATTCTTTCACTTGGTTTATGAAGGTTCACAAACTTTTCCAAATTTCAGTTTTGGATGGGTCAATGTGAAAGATGTTGCAAATGCTCATATTCAAGGATATGAGAATAATTCAGCTAGTGGAAGATATTGTCTGGTTGAAAGAGTCGAACACTGTTCAGAAATTACTAAGATTTTATGTTATATGTATCCAACTTTGCAAATTCCAGACATGTAAGTTTAATTATGAGACTTTAAACTTAATTTACCACTGCAAAATTTTAACTTAATGTAGTTAATCTTATGAGTTAGTTTTTTTTCTTTTAAAATTCTTGACACTTAATTTGTGAGATAAGTTTTTGTTGTGATTCTTGAAATAACATGTTCCTCACTTTCTTGACAATGGTACCAGGTGCGAAGATGATGAGCCATTTATGCCAACATTTCAGGTTTCCAAAGAAAAGACAAAGAGTTTGGGAATTAAATTTATTTCCTTGGAAGAAAGTCTGAAGGAGGCAGTTGAAAGTTTAAAAGAGAAGAAGTTTGTTGATTTCTAGTTCTTGATATCTGCTTCAAGAATAAGTGTTGATAATCATAAATTGGTCAAGTTTATACAAAATAAGGCCTGAATTGTATTAAAACATGCAAATTGAATTTGATTTTTAGGGTGTGTTTGAATTGGAGAGTGAATTTGAGATAGTAGATTTGAAATGAAAGTTTGTATAAAGTTTAGTTATTTGGATTAAGAAAAAGATGGTAAGATTTAAGTGGAAAGTTGATGTAACTTTGTGAATAATGTGATAGATATAATAAAATTTTAATATATAAAATTATAAATATATTCTTATAATTAAAAATAAAATATAATTTATTTATTTAATATAATTAATAATATTTTTAAAATATATATCTTTTGTTATTTGTTATTTTAAAATAATTATTTTTTATATTTCATTTGTAATTAAATTAATCTTTTATTTAAAAAATAAATTTTTCTCGCAAATATCTGTTTCGAGGGAGGAAAGTTTTGAGAGCAAATTTTCTTTTATTTTTCATAGAATCAAGTTTCGATTTTCATACTTTCTTCACCTTTCTTCGCTTCAAAAGTTTTCATAAACGTAATCTTAGTTATGTCTCTGCTTTGCTTATAGATTGTGTTTTGATTTAATGATTCACAATTAAACTTGAAAATGAATTGAAACCAAACTAAATAATAACTTTTCTTCTCACATCTTACGTATCTCTGCATATCTTTAACCTTAAACTAATTTTAAATTATAATAAAAAAACTATTTGATAAATTTGAAAAATGTCTTTATCCTTTTATTTAAATTTTAAAGGTACCCATCTTTTATATTTTATTTTATAGTTTACCTAGAAATCATATTTTATTGTGTATTCTTAACTGTGTGGGACAACTTCTGATTTAAAAACTTGTCAGGAATTGATAACAGCTTCATGTAATCACTAGACAATATTGAGCCAAATATATGTATTATATTTTATTAGTTTATACATTATAGTAAATAAATACATGCAAATTAATTAAAAAATTATGAAAATTATAAAATAAAGGAATGTTAATAATTAGAAAACAAAAGTATGTGTGACATAGGTTTTGTTTGGTTAGAAGAGTGAATTTAAGAGAATGTGGTAAGATTTGAAGGGATTTAAAAGGAATGTTTATGAATGTTTGAGAATGATTTGATAAATGTTATAGATTTTTTATTTTTTTAATTGATATATTTATAAAACTACTAATTGACCCTTGTAAAAAAGGGTATTTCGTAATTTTCAACTTATTTACAATGAGTGTTTTGTGATTTTTAATTTCATCAAATCTTATCACATAAACAAAGATTTCATCTTGTAAATCATTTCCAATCCATCTTTCCAAATTAATGCAATCAAACATACTTTATCTACAATAATCTATCTTCTTAGAATAATATATCCACACAAATTGATTTAACCAAAAACAATGTTAAAGAAGAAACTGAGGAAGTAACTCAATTATTTTTGTGCTTAATATTTCCATTCTATCTAAATCTTTATAAATCAATTTTAATAAATTAAAAATTTGACTGGACAAAATAACGCAATTGCTTTTTGCACCGTATCATCTTTAAACCTGCATCGTAAGAAAGGAAGAAAACTAACTAAAATATCCTCTTATCTTAATAATTTAATATGTTTCTGAATTTTGCAATTCCAAACCTATTTTGAAAGTATTCTTTTCAGAATGTAATACATTTTCCAGAATATATTTTTGGAAAGATAAATTTTACATTTTGGAAAGCAAAATATATATTTTGGAAATCCTATTTTGAAGTCAAATTACTCATTTCAAAACATGGTTTATAATTTATAAATTCTGTCTTTTAGACTTTTTCAAAATGTAAAATTTATTTTCTAAAAAATGTATTCCAGAAAACATATTCTAAAAAAACATATCCTACAAAACTTATTCTGTAATATAAAATTTATATTCTAACAAGAATATTCCAAAAATAAATTCTAGAATCTTCGTTTGAAATAAAAATTTTAAAAGCATTTATGAAATTAATGAGGTATGGATTCAAATTGATATAGTGCAGCAGCCATTGTCCTGAAGCAAAATGACAAAGAGCCTTAAGTTTGGGTGAGAAGGACAAAAAAAAAAGAAAAATTGACAGAGACAAAAACTATTTGTATATAAATGTTTTAATGATAGTGAGCAAGGTAATAATTGTTGTCTGAATACCGTTATAGGTCTCGCTCTATTTTATTACCTAATTGTGGTATTATAAAGTCAAAAAAATGATTTATTATGCAGCACTTGCAAATTTTATATTAACATTGCCCTACTAATTTTATCTTTAGAACAAAAACAACTATTACATGTAAGCGCACTCGTCACACACCGTTATGTAGTCATATTCAATTCTTCCACCCATCTAGAATCTAACATCAAAATTTGGTAACACCTTCATGTTCTTGTTCAAATTTAAATTTTATATTTAAAATTAAATTTTATATCATATCAAATTGAAATCTACATGTTTTTATTTGAATGAGACGATAAAGAGTGAGAGAATAGTAAATAATGAAAAAAAAATTGTTTAAATTTGAGAAAAGAGAATAACAAACAAAAAATTTAATAAATAAGTTGTTAGTTTGTTTAGTTATCACTGCAAGTCTATGATTCTATATCTCATAGTTATTATTCTTTTAAATAATTAATACATATTTACTTTTTAATAAATATAAAAAGCGGTAAGTATCTAATTCTGAGTTTAAATTCTACTTAATTAAAAAATAAAATATTTAGCAACATATCATAATCTATAAATCATTATTTTAAAATTTTAGATTAAAAATAATGTAAATTTTTTATATAAATTTAACTCAATTATCCTTGTATATTTGATTTACCCTTTTTGACAATTTCTATGTTTGACATCTTCCTCCTCGTTTTAAATAAATAATATTCACTACTCTTATATTTGTATTAAAAAAATTTGAAGAAATCTATATATAATGAGATTGGAAGTTATGATCATCATCGTCATCACCACAGTGAGTTGAAGTTGAAGGAAGCATGAGTAGTGAAGGGAAGTTGGTGTGTGTGACAGGTGCTGCAGGTTACATTGCTTCATGGATTGTGAAGTTCCTTCTTCAACGTGGTTACACGGTCAGGGCCACTGTTCGCAACCCAAGTCAGTATCTTCTTTCTCCTATTTCTCCTTCTCTCGATTCATTCAGTTTTGTTTTTATTGAATAAATCCGAAGGAACAAAATCGAAAAGATTTTACATTAAAATTTAGATAAGAAAATGAGATCATCTTTATTAAGACATTGAGTATGTGGGTGTTATTTCTTATTTCTTGTTTAACTTTCTCATTTTTACTCAATTTAAAACTTAGACTCATATTTAGATAATAATACTTCTTTTTCCATATAATTTTTCTCTAGAAGTCAAAACCAAGATATTGATAATCACTGATTTCTTTATATGGGTTTGCAGATGATCACAAAAAGGTAGAACATTTGCTGAAACTTGAAGGTGCAGAGGAGAGACTGCACCTCTTAAAGGCTGATCTTTTGAGTGAAAATTCCTTTGACTCTATTGTTGAGGGCTGTGATGGAGTCTTTCACACTGCTTCTCCCTTTTTCATCAACGTCAAAGACCCACAGGTTTACTATTTTCTTACACTTTTGTTCATAAATGAATGTGGTCTTATTTCATCATGTTAAAGTTTTTTCTTTAATTTAATTAACTTTTTTTTTTCTGAATTTCAGGCTGAACTGCTTGATCCTGCAGTGAAAGGAACACTTAATGTTCTTAAATCATGTGCAAAATCATCATCTGTGAAACGAGTTGTTTTAACTTCTTCTGTGGCTGCTGTTGCATACAATGAAAGGCCTAAAAGTCCCGAAGTTGTAGTTGATGAAACATGGTTTTCAAATCCAGATTATTGTAGGGAATTAAAGGTATGTGTTATGTTCTTATTCAAAAGTTTGAATCCAATAATACAATATAAAGTAATCAATGTAGTGTGTTAGAAATGTGGTTAAATCAATTGTCACATCTAGTCACAATAGAATCATATACTTCATCAAAGTAGAAAGAATTTTGTCTTAAATAACTTTTAATATAGTAATAAATGCTTGATCCAACATTAATTTTATTGCTATTTGTGTTATCAGTTGTGGTATTTACTTTCAAAGACTCTGGCTGAGGATGCTGCCTGGAAATTTTCCAAAGAGAACAACCTTGACTTAGTTTCTGTTAACCCAGCAATGGTTGTAGGGCCACTGTTGCAAGCAGAGCTGAACACTAGTGCTGCTGCAATTTTAAACCTAATAAATGGTAATTTTGGTTCATTCATTCAGTGATGTTATGCTGCAAATTCTACTATCAGTTCCCATGTGCACAAAATTTATTTCAAGAGAAATTGAAAGTGGAAACAAAATAATCATTTGCATAAAATATATTGTCGTGTTGTTTAAACATAAATTGGAATTGATTGATGCAGGTTCAGAAACTTTTCCAAATGACACTTATGGATGGATCAATGTGAAGGATGTTGCAAATGCACACATTCAGGCTTATGAGATTGCTTCAGCTAGTGGAAGATATTGTTTAGTTGAGAGAGTGGCACACTACTCTGAACTTGCCAAAATTTTACATGATCAATACCCAACATATAAAGTTCCAGAAAAGTAAGTTTCTGTAATTCCTCAAGTGCTTGTAATTATTATATACAACTTGATTCAGTGCTGAAAATGAGAAGATTGAAACATTGTGCAGGTCTGCAGACGATAAGCCGTATGTACCAACATTTCAGGTTTCGAAAGAAAAGGCAAAAACATTGGGAATTGAATTTATTCCCTTAGAAGTGAGTCTTAAAGAGACTGTGGAAAGTTTGAAAGAGAAGAACTTCACCAACTTTTAATCTCTCAATAAACGAGTGAACTTTCATAATTTCAATTGTGTTTAGTTAATGCTTCTGGTTTTAAATTTCAATTGTTGTTCTGAATGTAACAGTTTAATGTCATCGCTTGTTGCTTTTATTTTGATTTTTACACATGAATGTGACAGAACAAGACTACTTGGTTTTATTTCGATTTGCATAATCTACTATTTTACCATAACATAATCCTGTCGTGTTTTGTTTTGTTTACAGTATTATGAAGTAAAGTAAAATTTATAAATTTGTTTTTAATTCAATATGACACTCCTATAAAATGATATAAAAACAATTTCATTTGATAGAACGTAATTGGACAATTAATTTTGTATGAAAATGGTGAAATCCCTAATACTCCTATTTTCATTCAATAACAAGAATATAAAGAATTAAGTGGAAATAATTTATAGAAGATGTAATTTTACATTAAAAGACTAAAAAAACTAATATAAAAATAAATAATTTATATAGTATTATTTTTCTCAAAAGTTGGCAATGGTCCTAAATAATTTATAGTGTAAAGGAATGCGGACTCAAAGATTTTTTAGTTTAGAATTTTTTTAAAAATTATATAGTTTTATTTTATTTATTTCAGTAAATATTTTGTTTTTTCCACTAAAAATACAATATAATGGGTTTGGCGGCAAAAGCACTAAACTTATGCAATTTTTTTTTCCATTTACTAAACTGATGAACAAAAACTTTTAAACCAAAATCGTGGTCACTTATAACGATTTTGGATATGACGATTTTAGTGCGAGGATCATAATATAAAAAAACAGATATAAATTTTAAATTTAAGAGAGTTTTTTCTTTTAATTTTTTTACTGCAAAGGATGTTAATAATTTAACGAGAGTAAAATAGAATTTATAAGCATTAAATAAATAATTTCTAAACATAAATATAAATGTCAAATTTCCGGTTTCATCGCTTCGTGGATCGTCAAATTTCTTCTCCAACGCGGTTACACTGTCAGAGCCTCCGTTCGCAACCCTAGTCAGTTTCATCCATGCCTAATTCCTAATACCTGTCTCTAAAATTCAGTAATAGTTCATAGGAATGAATGTGTGTGGTGTGATGTGATATGCAGGTAATCGGAATAAGGTGTTGCACTTGCTTAACCTCGAGGGCGCGAAAGAGCGGTTGCATCTGTTTAAGGCGGATCTGTTGGAAGAAGGCTCGTTCGACTCCGTTGTGGAAGGCTGCGACGGCGTTTTCCACACCGCTTCACCTGTCCGATTCGTAGTGAAAGATCCACAGGTTGCAAATGATTATTATGGTTAGATTTTCTTACAGTATCATCTAATTATCTTGTATTAGATAACGAGAAAAGACATGTCATCTAATTATCTTATATTAAAATAATATATCAAAGATATGCTTTATATATTGTTATAAATATAATAAAAAATGTATGTTTTATTTAATATATTCAAATTAAAATTAATATAAATATAACATTTTAATTTGTTAAGTAAATATTGTAATAAAAAAAGGTGAATACAAGTATTGTTGCATCTATATTTTGGCTGATTATAATAAAAAGAAAAAAATAAGAATCATATTCAATTATGTTGTGTATTAAAAAAATCACCTATTATCTTAGTAATAATAGTAATAATAAAGAATTGGGATAACTATATTGAATGATATAAGAATCATTCTTGAACGAAACTATTTTTAGGATTCAATAAGAATACTTTGGAGATTTTTCTATTTTATCTTTTGAACTGTCTTTCTATCTTTATTTTAAATTGAATTTCAATATTTGCTTAAAAAGTTATTAATTAACATTGTATCGCAATAATCGTTGTTTATCATGAATCTAAAATAAAATATATATGTTTAAATTAATTATTTATTATAAATTTTAATATAATTTATCTTTTAACCCTTTTTTATATTTATTCTAAATTGAATTTCAATATTTTAAAAAAAAATTATCAACAGTCAAAAATAACATTGTATCAAATTCATAAAGTTAAAATTTATGTCTAAATTAATGATTTATTATAATTTTTAATATAATATAACCAAAGTATTTATTTATTGTAAACTTAATTTATATGTCCACTATTATTGTTTATTATGAAATTTAATATATTATAATTTATATATTCGAAATATCTATTTCTTAAAATTTTAAAGTTTTATGAATAAACACCTATCATGTCTAAACTACTAGGTTTATGGAATTTTAATGAAGAGAATTAATGCATAGCTGAGGATAAGGTGTTCCCTCTCTGCACAAAACCAATAACAAGGACATTAGTGACATAATAGCATCTCGAACTGTATTACTTACTGGTTCCTTGACTTAAAGAAACTGTGTTAGTTAATGATTATTTGACTTGACGAACCAAAATCTTGAAATTTTTCGCCTGAGAGATAATGTGGCAGGAGGTGTTAAAGATAAGCATTTTGTATAAGAGATGAATGTTTCACATTAAGAATTTATTATTCAGTATCAAGCACCATTAAAAAAATATACAATTTTAAGTTACTTCAAATTCGTTGAAGTTTCTTTCAGCGGAATAAAATTGGGCGGCACAGTGGAAATTACAAACACATTTTATGTGTGAAGCTATGTATGAAGCAACTCATGAGTTGCTTCCATCAGAAATACTCCAAGATCCCTAATTTCTGTGTCTACATGTTTGCAAAGGTCAATGCACTGTTGAAATTCTATTTCAGAATACATTTATCAAAAAAATTCTTTTTCTTGCTCTTGTTATTTAAGATATATATGGTTGATAGATAACTTGAATCACTAAGCTGGATTTTTTTTTTTTGAGATGCTGTAAGTTTTTTTAAAATGTTTGTAGTATTGATTGGAAATGACCTTTCTGCTGACTTTCTAAATGGATCATTGGCTGTTTTGTTTGTTTGAGAGAAAAAAAAATAACTTCAAAAAACTGCCTGTTTGTCCCCTGCTAACTTACTTTTGTTTTCCTTGTTTCAGGCTGACTTGATTGATCCAGCTCTGTTGGGAACTCTTAATGTTCTCAAATCATGTGCAAAATCACCATCTGTGAAACGGGTTGTCTTCACCTCTTCTACAGCTGCAGTGGTATATAATGAAAAACCTAAAACTCCTGAAGTAATAGCTGATGAGACATGGTTTTCAAATCCAGATGTCTGTAGGGAATTAAAGGTTTGTAATATTTTTTGCTAATGTTTATTTAGGAGGAATGTGTCTTTGAAGTGGTTTGTTCAAAGCTGGGAATTGAACGACATGATCTTTTTATCTAAAACAACATTTGGATGGGGGATATTTACACTCCATACGTTTATGAGAAGTATTTTAACGATAGAGGAAGACATTAGTTTTCCGAAGAGAGTAAAAATCACTTTCCAATAATACTGAAGTGTGTGTCGTTCCTAAATGTTAGAATAACATTGCCTGAAACAGTCTTGCATTTCTATATTAACTTACATCTCATCTTATCTGCCCCTTTTCTTTTAACCTAAAACCATGCATCCTTATGATTGTTGAAAATTGTTTCTTTTGCCACTGCTAACCGTTCTAAAGCTGTAAAATCAGTAGAAGAAAATAATGATTAATACCCACGATAGCAATGACAACAGCTATAATTAAGTGACGAAAGGATAAAAGGAGGGATTTAGAAAGCGTAAAGGTGATAGGAATTCAAGGTGAGTTTGAAGTTTCACATTGTGTAAAAATAGTAAGATGGACAATATATAAGTAGAACACATAAATTTATTGTCTTTAAGATTTTGAGTTGGAAATCTTAATCTCCTTTTAATGAACCTAACATCTTTCCCTTTTGTAGTCACTAATAGATCAAGTGAAGTCAACTGAGTCTTTAAGGTATACCTTTCAATTTGTTCTGTTTTAGTAGGAGAAAATTCTTATTGGGTAATACATAAATCATTTGGCATGTTAGAGGGTCTGAGCACAGATCATGTATCACACGTTAAATGAGTTTTTGTTGGCATGTGTATTTAATTTTTGTAGGATTTAGTATTTAGGAGCAACACCAACCTTTTACGTAGAAGATGTCTACTAAGTCTATTAAGGGTCTATCTATATAGATGTTCTGCACAACCTAAGTGTTGGACAAAATTATCAACATCTCCGAAGATATTTTGGTTTCTGACCATCTATTTGTTAGTGACATCCTCCTGTTCGTAAAACTGGATGCTGATTCCTTTGTTTCTTTAGATTTGCATCGTTGCCAAGATCTCAAATCCTTCAATGGCATCGAGGAGTCCTTCCCGGTGCCAATCTCTGGGTCCATTCTTTTTAAGAGTCTATCATTAGAAGGACAAGTGATTTGGCTATGCGGAAGGAGATTTCTTTTCTTTAGGTGGTACTATTTTCTACTTCAATCAAATTGCATTAATCAATTAAAACATATATCAAAAGAAAACAAGTAAATAATGTTTTGATACCATGTCATGAACTAGGATGAAAAATTTATGTTTTCTTTTTATCAGCAAAATGAAAAATTCATGAATGGTTTATATTTAAGTCTCTAACAGCGGAAAAAAGTGGAAAAAGAGTACAAGTTTAAGTAATAAAGTTTCCTCCCAAAGATACAAGTATTACCAACTCGGTTAGTTGGTTTAGTTTGTTTAACTTCATCATTAGTTAGTTTTCAAGATTGATTCATTAGTCAGTTACTAGTACAGGTTTAATTAGTAAGTAATGTGACGCTAGTGCTCATGGGATTGGGTAACGAATTTTTATCACTCAATTTCATTTTCTTCTCGTCATTGTCTCCTTCCTACTATGTTTCCCTATGAGGTAAATATGCATTAAAAGGGAGAAACAGACAGTTAAGTAATAAATTGCCTCCCATTGAACCTTGGCTAAATGCTACGTCATATAATGCCCTGACATCTACGGTCCTCAACCCAAACCACGGCTGTTGTTCATGACTCAACTTTGACATCACCACTACCAATGCCTGTGCTACTGTAGTGGAGATGGGCCATAAAGCTTTTTAGACTGTTTCAAGTTTCAACATTATTCAGCAACTGTTTAGTGATGTCGATCTTGTATTTTGTAGACAATCGCTATTGAGTTGTAAGTCAATCTCTAATATATTTGTTCCAACATGCTGTAATAATGTCTTATATAGTATGTTACCGTGCTTGCTAATTTTCTTGCCATTTCTTATTGTGTCTTCAGATGTGGTACCATCTTTCAAAGACTTTGGCTGAGGAGGCTGCGTGGAAATTTGTAAATGAAAACAACATCGACATGATTACTATTAACCCAGGAATGGTGTCAGGACCTTTCTTACAGCCAGAGATTAATGAAAGCGTTGAGTATATTTTAAACGTACTAAATGGTAATTTGTATGTATTCGCAAGTTATGCTGTATGAAAATTTTGCTATCTTCTTTTCCTGCATCTATATATTTGTGATCATGTATAACATATTATCTGCAATAGCTCAGTCAAACAGTTAGATTGTGTGATGAAAGTGTTTGTTATAACTGTCTTAATGGTTTTCCTTAAACTGTTTTTCTGTTATTCCTTAATTTAGGATCTATATATAGATCCTGTTTTGAATATGGATGATACACTCACAGTAGTAGATTATGTGTATAGAAATTTTCAATGTTAATAAAAATATTTTATTTTAATCTTGTTCCCCTATATTTTTACTTTGTTATTGTTTTACTTTGTTGTTGTTGAGAACTCAACTGGATTACTTGTGTTCCGAGTGAACTGGTTTTGCAAAACAAGCACTAACTAACTTATTTAGTGCAGGTAAACCAATTCCAAATAAAGCTTTTGGATGGGTCGACGTGAAAGATGTTGCTAACGCTCATATTCTGGCATATGAGATGGCTTCAGCTAGTGGAAGATACTGTTTGGTTGAGAGAGTGATACACTCATCTGAACTTGCAAGGATTTTACGTGATCTGTACCCCGCGTTACAAATTCCAGATAAGTAAGCTTAATTATATATAACATGAATTGGGCCCGTTTATTGAAACTCTCTTTACAATGCTTTACTGGCTTGTTTGAAAACTCTAATCAAGCTGCAAATGGAAAGATTCTGCATTGATATTAGCTTTCAGTTTGGATAAAGTTTTATCTATAAAAATAATGTGATAAAATTAATCAAACTTCTCTTATAGTTAAAATTAATTTGTGCACTTTAACTTTTTTAAAAATATAATTTTCCGTAAATTAAGGTATATAGCTTTAGTCCCTTAATAGTAAACATTTTCACTTCCGGAAATCTTAAGCATTGTTATCAGGTGTGAGGTGGATGAGCCGTATGCGCAAACATACCAGATTTCCAAAGAAAAGGCAAAGAGCTTGGGAATAATAGAGCTTACTCCTTTGGAAGTGAGTGTGAGGGAGACTGTGGAAAGCCTAGATGAATAAATGTTGAAGATTCGAACCGCCTCTATTTGTGATTGTAATAAACTTCACAGTATATTAAACGACAATCTAAATTATTGGTTTTCCAAAAATGAGGTAAGTTAGGAGAAATAGAAAACAAATCTTATCCTAGAGAGGTATACAAAATTGATACGCAAGATATGTAATAAATACGGTTATGAATTTATCAAAACTAATAAAATTTAATTATCATTTTATTAATAAATCAGAAACATATTTTTAATTTTCATTAAATTTTAAAACAAACTCAAATACTTTTTAATTAGTTATAGAAAATAATGAATTCTTAAAACAAATATTTTGTGTTTTATTAGAACTATAGAAGCAAATCAAAGTTAGGTCAACAATGGTCCACCATGGACTCGAGGTGAGCTAAGTCTAAAAAATAATTTTGATTGAAGTCGAATTCGATTCACGAACTGGTGATAAAGAATATAATTTTTTTTAATGTAACAGAAAAGTAAAACCGGTGGTGTTGAAGGCGTAACAATAATGAGTAGACCATATATATATATATATAAGTAGAGTGAGTTAGCTTCAAGAATAATATTATATTATGATGGAAAGCTAATAAAAAATGAAGGGAAGTGAGAGAGTCGGTTAGTGGCGAAGGAGATGGCAGGGAAGGTAGTGTGCGTGACCGGTGCTTCTGGTTTCATCGCCTCATGGATCGTCAAATTCCTTCTTCAACGCGGTTACACAGTCAGAGCCACCGTTCGCGACCCAGGTCAGTTCCGTCAATTCCTAATCCCTAATTGGTTATTGGTATTATGAATATGAATGAATGTGAATGGTATGGTTATGTAGGTAATCCGAAAAAGGTGTCGCACTTGGTTAACCTTGATGGAGCAAAAGAGAGGCTGCATCTGTTTAAAGCTGACTTGTTGGAAGAAGGTTCGTTCGACTCCGCCGTGGAAGGTTGCCACGCTGTTTTTCATACTGCTTCACCCGTCCGTTTCGTAGTCAACCACCCGCAGGTACTCGTACTGTTCTATAAAGAATTCAATACTTATTAGGTTTCTAAAACATTTCAACAAAAATTTCAATTATTATTATTATTATTCTTGTTTGTTTGTTTGTTATTATTATTATTATTTTTAGTAGGATTAGTATTAGTATTAGTTTGCATTTTCACATCGTGAATGCATTTGCCAAATTATGTGAGCTTCATGAAAGCTACACTGTAAAATTTAAGCTCCATGCCTTGGCCTTTGGTTTGTTCCGGTTATTGTTGATATATATGGTTGATAGATAATGTGATTAACTAAGTTGGAATTTTTTTCCTCTTTGACAATTTTTAAAGAAGTCTGTAATCCAGATTGGAAATTGCCTTTTCGTTGACCTTTGTTTTCCCTGTGTCAGGCTGAATTGATTGATCCAGCAGTGAAGGGAACTCTTAATGTTCTCAAATCGTGTGCAAAATCGTCATCTGTGAAGCGGGTTGTCTTAACTTCTTCTATTTCTGCAGTTGCATTTAATAGAAGACCAAAAACTCCTGAAACAGTGGTTGATGAGGCTTGGTTTTCGGATCCAGATTTCTGTAGGGAATCAGAGGTTTGTGCTATTTTGCTAAAATTTAGTAGAAATGAAATCCTGCAGCCCATGAAGTGGAATATATAATTTTGATGTAGTTTGTCCTAAGTTGGGAACTGAATGGCATTTTTTTTAAACAAATTTTTTATATCTTACCACTGCATGTGAATAACGTAAGTTATTACTCTGTATTAAGGAAGTAGCATCTCAATTTACTTTGCAAATAGTCCGTACGTATTCGGAGTCTCTATTATACCCCGCCACTCTGGGATGTTTTGGTTTGACACCTTCGGTGTTTATTGTGGCATCATTCTTTTATAATCATATTACATAAGGAATTGATATCACTTTCAATCCAAAATTTTAAAACAATAGATTTTTGTTTTTTCTTTCTTATTATATGTTGTCAAACTTTCTCATTTTTAGTCTAAGTGTGAGACTAACATGTTGTCACTCTTCCTTTAGTTTATCTCTTTATCATGTTTCTCCATGAGACAAATATGCATAAAAAATGAGAAGCAGACAGTTACGAAATAAATTTCCTCCCAGTGAACCATGGCCAAATTTTAACTTGATAAAATTCCCTGATATTTACGGCCCTCACCACAACGACTGCTGCTGTTACTGACTCCACTTTAGCATTACCTGTACGAGTGCATGTGCTACTTTAGTGGAAGAGATGAGCCATTAAACTTCTTTTCAAATTTTAACATTATTCAACAACTGATTAGTGCTGTCAATGTTGTACTCAGTAGACAATAGTTATTAAGTTGTTAGTCAATCTCGAATATATTTCTTCCAATATTCTGTAGTAAATTGTCTTCTAGAGAGTATGTTACCATGCTTTCTTATTTTCTTGCCATTTCTTATTTTTGTCATCAGTTTTGGTACACGCTTTCAAAGACTTTGGCCGAGGATGCTGCCTGGAAATTTGTAAATGAAAACAACATTGACATGATTGTTATTAACCCAACAATGGTAGCTGGAACTCTCTTACAAGCAGAGATTAATGAAAGCGTTGAGCCAATTTTAAACCTAATAAATGGTAATTTATATTTACTCTTGAAGTTATGCTGTATGAAAAATCTATGATCTGCTTTTCCTGCATTTGGAATTCTGGCTTACATGTGTTCGAACTGAAATAGAAAAGAGGAAACATGAAATATGGAAAGGCAAATATTGTAAGAAAATGATGATATAATAACTACAATTCTTAGTTAAACTTTATGTTTAAGACATGAACCTTTCGCATTTAACTCATAAGAAGTTCATGACGCATATTCTCATACATCACTAATTATTAGCTCCGTATATGTTCTATCCTGATTAATTTCTACTGTTTAATGGTCTCTAAATAACAAGATTGACTGAATATTACCAAATATGTTCAATGCTTTTATTAGGTGTTTTGTGTTATTACATAAGATTAAGGTGCCTAATGATCATTGAACTGCTAACGCATTACTACTGCTGTAGTTTGGAGGCTCTCTAGTCAAGGTTTTGTAACCGTGGGGTTTGTGTGAGTTTGATACTGTTCAGTCAAACATGACTTGATTCTTGTCAAGGTTTCCTAAATATCGCAGCAGAAAACTTGGAGGTTAGGAACGAAGGCAGGGGATTTATTTTATTTTTTTTGTGGCGAGGAAGGGTTAGAACTATTGGGGACTTGCTCAACATTAGGATGCCTTAAGCTTAAAATAACTCACAAGTTCCTCTACTATAAGATAAATAAATCCACTTCGGAACCAGCGGTTGTCACACCCTACAAGAAGATAGATAAAAATCCTATTTCATTGATAATGCTTGAGTCAGGACTAGTTTAGTAAAACTTGCAATATGCTGAAGCCAATTACACTACATTGCAATAAAATAAGTGCGACTTCAGAACTAATTCCTTTGAAGGGAGTATTGTGCTTAAAGTTAATTATTAAATAGATTAATATTTTGATTCTCAAAAGATTGCTTAGTATCACTCTAGTTCTTCAAATTTCAATTTGAAAATTTGTTTCAGTTGAGAATGTTTATGCCCTAAGTTTTTATGAATTTAATTTTCAGAGAACTGAATTTTCTTGGGATAAATTTGAAGAATGATGTAGTCTATTGATATAAGTAATCATTTGAACTAATAAACCCTAACAAAATAAATCTTTGGACCGATATGTGTACTTGATCTTGTCCTCATTGAGTTGTTGATTTATCGTATTTATGGTGTTTAATATCAAAATTTGGTGAGAAAAGAGATAAATAAAAAGTTTGCTAAACACTAACTTATCACTGTAGAAAAATTTCGATATGTTTTCGTATTTATATTTAATAACAGTGTAAACGCGATACCATTACACTGTTTAGTGCTTCCACAAAAGATTTAACCTTGCAAAATGTTTTTATTTATTTTATAGGTGAGTAACTAATTGGAGAGAAAAATAAGTGCAAAAGACTGACAAGATTTTAAGTACTGTTCCAATCTTTTTGTGTTTCCAAGAAAGAAAATGGAAATGAAAATATTAAGACTAGTCTATGCGGATTAAGATGTGATGTTAATGTCTTTGGAGTGGTTTTCTTGCATTGGAGGCAAGAGTACTTTCTTTTGGAAGTTCTTTCCCCTCTACCCATTTGTCTTAATATGCAATCATTTTTTATTTAATGTCATTGTTTGGATTATAGTTATCAAAATCTTACAATTCACTGTTCGAGTCTTGATTTGATTCATTGTTTACTATTTACTGATACATATCCCAACACGAATCTTAATTGACTCTATATCTTAGAGATAGGATACATGAGTGAATCTTTGTAATTTGTATTACCGATACAGTTCAACAATTCATATGATTTTACTTTTTCATTAATTCTTATGAAAAAAAAATTAAAAAGTCGTGGGGCCTTAAATATTTCAGTGTAAAGGAATTTGAAACACCTGTGAATTTATCCTATTTGATTATTCCACATTGTTTTTCACTTACTAATGCATGTACTCAATTTGCAATTAATTGTTTCATTTCATTCTTCTAAAATAAAGACCTTATATATATATATATATATATATATATATATATATATATATATATATATTATTTTTTTTTTGTATGAATTCTGTTTAAGTTTTTTTTTATCTATTTCTGCTTTAAACTGTTTACATCGTATCATTTGTATGATGATATATTTGAAGTAATTTTAATTATACTTGAATCTTACTGTTCTATACAAAATTATAACTCTCGATTCGAAAAGTAACTTGGGCGATTGAATCTAGAGTCGTAAATCTTAGTTTGCTAGCAGAATAATTACCTGTTAACTTTGGTTAAAATATTAATGGATTTGCCCTGTGCCTCAGACATATTCCAGATGAGATTTGACTTTTGCTTAATAAACTAGGGACCATTTATTTTAAAATTTAATATCTGTTAGAAAGTGTGTCACAGTGGGAGAAATGATTTAATATATTTGCCAAACAAACACTAACTCTTTAGCTTATTTAATGCAGGCAAACCATTTCCAAATAGATCTTTTGGGTGGGTTGATGTGAAAGATGTTGCCAACGCTCATGTTCTGGCTTATGAGATCGCTTCAGCCAGTGGAAGATACTGTTTGTGTGAGAGAGTCATACACTACTCTGAGCTAGCTAGGATTTTACGTGATTTGTACCCTACATTACAAATTCCAGATAAGTAAGTTTAATTTTTAATTCCAGATAAGTAAGTTTAATTTTATAAAACATGCATTGGAATCCCCTTATTAAACTCCTTTTCTAGAGATCTCTTGGCTTGTTTGAAAACTCAATTGAACTTGAAAACGAATTGATTCTGTACTGAAATTGATATAGGCTCAGTTTGAATATACCTCTTGACAAGTGTGAAAAATCGTCTTGTTTCCTTCTTTCTTTCCTTTCTTCGATCTTTCTTTTTCTGCACGCACTTAGCATTTAAATATTTAGCTTTTGGTTTTAATTATAACATTTGCACTTTCTCAAATCTCAACAATGTTTTCAGGTGTGAGGTAGATGAGCCGTATATGCCAACATACCAGATTTCCACTGATAAAGCAAAGAGGGACTTAGGAATAGAGTTTACTCCTTTGGAAGTGAGCGTCAGGGACACTGTAGAAAGCTTCAGAGAAAAGAAGCTTGTCAACTTTTAATCCCTGATCTTTCCTAGATGATAAACTCCGTGCTTGGGAAGGAATTATCACTGTGAAATATGGTTTATATTTAATCAAAACAGCTTAACATGTCTGAAAAAGGACTGGGTATAAAAGGATAAACTGCATGTCATATTTCAACTGTACAATTATAACATTTGGAACGTGGATGTACTTTGATTTATTCATTGAAGAGGTTAACGCACGCATGATAGGGAAAAAATATCAATTGTAGTATTACGAAAGTGGTAAAATATCAATTGTAGTATGACATGTATGGTCCTCTCACTGCTCTTCAGTATTCAGTACAGCGGTGAAAAAAAAAAGTGAAACCCTATCAAAACTGCACGTCTTCAAGAGAGCGATTATCCTTAGGAGAAATCTCGAAATTCTAGACCAACTCTTTCTCCACCTTCAATCCACTCGTCCAATAACACATGCTGTCCAAATAATAATATACATTTTATAAATGATACGATAATGAAAAGCCTATACTGCTGTCGCAGTCTCCTCATCATTCTACATCACAATTTCTCCATGAGAATCTGTGTGGCTGTGTTTGGGAAGTACATGTTTAAAGTGTATACAAGTGTCGAAGAAAGGATACTTTGTTGTATACACTTTGCACCTAAGATAAGAGGTTGGTAAATGACTTCAAATTCATGAGCCATTGGTTACTCTAATCTCAACATAAATGAGACATCATTCCGTAACCAACATTCTTTAAAATTGTCAGGTACACAATACGCCTTACATGCTAAGAGCTAATGCGCTTAAGAATTTATTTATTTCTTTGAGAGAATGTAGTGAAAAAGGGATCAAAACCAGTTGGTTTGAATGTGTCAAAAATGAATGACACTCTAGATTGTGAATGTACTTCCATTGTACACAGAATTTTTAAACCAGTTATCATTCTCTAAAGCATGAATACAATCATCATTTTCCCACCCTCCCCCGACATGAACTGCAACGACTTTCCCATAAACTATAAAATTAAAACTAGTCCAAGTGGTCAGTAAATTATACTCCAACCTAAACAACATACAAGGTACTTACAAGGTAACATTAACCATGCTCCAGGTTTCAGTCTGTAATATCAAAACAAAGTTTAGCCTCATCCCAAGGTCCATTGATCTCAAACTTGTACTCCTGGATCCTTATAAGCCAATAAGGGCAGACCACGTTGACAAAAACCAACAGACTAAGCAGCACCACAAAAAGGAGGCGGTGCAGCATGTACACAAAACTTAAAGTCATGGCCATCAAACTGATAGAAAAGCATAGGTGCATGCGGAAGGAATATTTTTTGATACAGTAAGTAACAAGTGGAGCAAAAAGGAAAACCTGCAATGAGAATAACATGATAGCAAACACGTGTAGTCTTGATGGAAGGCGAGAAGCAATAAAGACAGAGGCGACTACAGAAGCATTTACAGAGATACAACTGGTCAATGCTGGATTCTTAAGAACCCCTGGGGCTTTGACGGTGGATTCTGAATAGTCATGCAGAAAAAGGTGAAGTACTAGAAGTGATGCAGCTACTGCCCAAATGGAATCCGAACTAATGGACCTTGTAAGAGTTTGATAGATGGGAGCCAAAACATATAACACGGTTATGAAAAAGGAGATATTAAGGACATAATGAAGGAGAAGGCTAAGGGAAAGCATTTCTTGAGTGAAAAGGAGAATTAAAAAGCCTGAAACAAGAAGACTTACATCAATAAATAGGAGAGAATTTTCATCAATAGTTGATGTAAGTGTACAAGTCCAGACCAAGACAACAAGAGCAACAATGCATAAATATTCAGAAATGGATACCGAGTCCAGCATCACCTTTAGCATGTCCCTTTTTACAACACTGGCATTCATCACCATTCCTTCAAGGAAAGATTCATCTGTATGATTGTCATCATAACCAGGTTGCATACCACCATATGCTACTTTTCTCCATCTGGGACGAGGCGATGAAGAATTATTAGCCAAGCTAAGATCCATTGCCATAAGTTCTTTAGTATCAGCCTGGCCTGCGGTGTCAAAACTACTATATGGAAAGACCTAAATGTCCTTTACTGAATAAATCTTGCTCCACAGACATGTGCCATCTTTGTTTTATGCAATCAGAGGGTAGAACATGTCATATTTCAGTTCCACTATCTTGTCTTTCAAGCTTGTTTATGAAAGTCATCTCCATATTCTGAGGAATAAAAGATGATGAAATTACATAAAAGCAGAAAAATAGGAAACTCACGGCACATGTGAATGTCATCTAGATATTCTGAATAACAGATTATGAAATTACATACAAATGAGGGGGGAAAGGTAACTAGCATAATAGACAATATCCGAGATTAATTAATGTTATTATCACCAGTCCAGACTAAGGGATTCAAATTTTTAATAACATTATGTAAAGATCAAGCACAGAACAAAGAAAATTGATCCATGAGATGCAAACATACATATCATGTGATTCGGTAACAGTTAAAGATAGTCTGAAACTTAAGTTATCACCGACCACATCACTGAGCTACAAGAAAATTCCACAAGCCATGAATCTTCAGTTTATTAGTAGGTAAGGAAATCTAAAGCATTATAGACTGTAAATAGTTTGGATATTAATGGAACCTCATCAGGAATATCTTGTTCTGCATTCAGCATTTCTAAGGAAAAAATATTCAACAAACCGAACTATAAATAAGGATTGTGCATTATTTGGTCTTGAAAACCAAACAGAATTGTAATGAACTGGAAAAGCGGCTTAGTAATTTTGAACTGAAGTGCTTAAATTATGTAAGAAACAAAATGAACGTTTGGTGTAAAATAAACTTAGTGTGTTTGGATTCACTTTTGAAGGGCTTTAAACGAAAGTAACAAGTGTGATGGATTGGAAGAAGAAAACGTAAATTGCTCTTAATTTAACGAAAAGCCAAACACCCTGGAGGCAGAATAAAGCACTCGTCCTTTAACTGGTTCTAGTTTTACTTAATCAAGTTCTCATATGAAGAAAATGCGATGAATCTTAACAAAATCAACAAAACTCAAACAATGACATATTTGTAGATCTAAATCCCAATTTAACAGGCGACAGCAAAGAAAACTAGAACAAAAAGTAAAAACTCGCAATTCAGAATGGCGATTTCAAAGGAATGGAAAGAAAGAAACAGAGAAAGAGAAAATACCACGAAACTCTCCAAACGACGCCGTTACGAGTTGAAGAAGCAAAGGGAAATTGGAAGAAGAATAAGAAGATGAAGAGACGAAGGGTTTTTATGTTCAGTTTCAGATGGTGAAACGCGAGAACGGGGATTGGGTGGGTTGTTTTATAGGTTACGTTATGCTGATTCATTAACATTAACATTAACATTAACATTAATACCAACATTGACTCAAACGTTAACACTAACATTAACGTTGACAAATCAAACACGCCTTTGGCACTGTTTCATTGTGGATATTTTATAACTAAATATAAAACGCTTTTTAATTTTTTTTAAAAAGTAAAATAATAATAAATATATAATAAAAATAATATTGTACATTTTAGGTATTTTTTATTTATTTTCTATTCAATAATTGTTATTTGTACTTTGTTTTTGACTTATATCTTTCCAGTTTATCAAATTTATTGGTTTTTGGATGGTTTGGCATTAAACTATTAAACTACTATTATTTTAGTCTTTGCAGTCTCAAAGTTATATTAGAATTAAATTCTTAAATTATAGTATACATTTATGATAAATGTTTTTTTATTTCACACTAAAGTTATTCTAAATTAGTATAAACGTTTAAAAAATGGTAAATTTATTTTCAAATAAAAATAAATTAATTTAAATATATAAGAGATTCAAAAAATTAAAAATATTCCCATAAGAAACAGTTCTTAAGAAGATTACAAATTAAGATATGTATATACACTTCTCCGATCAACGAGATAAATATTTATTTGGATGTTGAAATTTTAAGACAGTAAACTATTTCATATTGAAATAAATTATTATTCTATTATTATAATGTTTTGTTGAATAAAATTACTCTCAAATGAATGTAATTTATAAATAGTGGTATCAAAATATTATTTTTTTATTTATTTTGATAAATTATGCATGGGGAAGTTTAAGTGATGGAAATAAAGGAAAATGCAACAACCTGGAATCAAGAAGACAAGTATTAACCCAGAAGCAAACTAGTGAAAATTTTCTAACTTTGAGCTAAATACAACTCCTTATGCGTTTTGAATGTTGTTTTCTAAGTTTTATCTCAATAATCAATTTCTCATAAATAGATTACAATTCAGTTCAGATTGGAGAACAACTTGAAAATTACTGGAGGAACTCTATGAATCTTGTTGTTTTGATAAACAAAATCTCCAGTTACACCATTCAGAATGCTGATCTTATTTCTCACAGCATAAAGTACACATTACATGAAAGATCTGAAGCTACAAATCTTAGAACATGAAAAACCAGATTCATTCATTCTGCACCTTGTCCCTGTTACTTAGGATGTGCAGTTTTATGTTAGAACCAACATGAAGTGGAGAGTTAGTGAGTGACTAACTAGTGAACTTTCTCAACATCAGAAGAAAGATGGCAACGCAAAGGGAAAACTGCTTTGCCATTCTGTCTCATCAACAATGACGAGTTGCCAATGTCTCTCAGTGGTGATCTTTTTGGGGCCAAGAATCCACCATGTGCTTTTCTTTCCACACTCCTTGGAACATCACTGTGCTTGCTATTTTCTGTGAAGTTACTATTTTTCTTTGAGGAACAAACCACTATTCGCTTCTCCAACTCATTCTGTGTTTCCACAGGAATGTGCTTGCCCCCCTTAACCACATTCTGTTCCTTCCTCAATCTTTCAAGATCACCACGGACCATGGATAGTTCTGCTTCAAGTTCCTTTGTTTTACTCTCAGATGAAACAGCTTTTTCTTTCCATTCTTGTACCTGCAATGACTCATAGGAAGATATGGATCATCAGATTTATCAGAAATGGACTTTAGGTCTAACTCAATATTGTAAAATGGGCTAATATGAAAAACATTGATCATGTAAAGTCTAAAAATTTATGGTTGTCAAATAAGACAAAAGAATTGGATATTTTTCTTACAGCATTGTGAAGGGATTGGATATCAAAATCATATTGCCGAGCTCGATCTTCCCAAAAATCTCTAGAAGCCTGCAATTCCTCCATCTCTTCCCTCACCTGACCAAGCATCTCCTGCATTTGTGACCATTGCTCAGTTTCTGCTCTAACTTGCTCTACAATTCTCCTTACAACAGTTTTGCAATGCCCTGAGCATGGATTCCCTTCACAAGATATTTTTTCCTGCATGGTTTGTCAGTACAAAGTTTGGTGAGAAATCCACTTTCTTAGTCAAGAAAACTGTGTTTTACATTGACCACTCAAATCTTTTTGGTCTTGAGTATGATAAGTCAAATCAATTCATGTGTCTAGATTTTCCTATTGGTGCTGGAATTTTTTGCTTGATCAAGTGTAGTTCACTTTAGCCAACATTGTTTGTGTGAATAGTATATACACTAATTGTTAACTATAGCATGAATGTACCTGATGAGGTACTCTTATGGAAGATGAATCTTGAAATTCAACTCTCTTGGAAGTTGAAGCAGAACTGGCAAGAGAACTACTTGCACTGGACAGCAGTGAGTTATACTCTTCCTCCATTCTCTGTAATAATATTCCCTTTGACAATCCCTCCATTTTTCTCCTCAGAATCTCCACCTACAAAGTTTAATAAAATCCGTTGAGAAGAGATCACAAGAAAAGATAATATAACAAAGTGCCTTCTGCTGTATGCTTGGACAAAAAATATACAGAAATATTAACAATCAACCTTTGTTAATATCAGATAAGCTCACTGGAGATTGAAATTTCACACCAGAAACTTAACAAAAAATGCACTGATTCCTTTATCCTGGTAATCAAACAGATAAGTACCTGCCTGCTCCAATATTAATTGTGTAAAAAATTGATTTTCCAAGTTTCAAGTACAGTGCCTACTTCCCACAATCTTTTCAACATATGATGCTTTGAAGATCTTCTAAACTCATTTTTAAAATATCTTTCTAAAACACAAATTAGTTGTTTCAACATCAATTGTTTCCAAGTTAATTTCACTAAAATCTGTATAACAGGATCATAAAAATCAGAATGTAAGAGAATAGTCAAAACTCAAAACATGTCTCCAGGGCAAAACATCAAGGCTACTGGTCATACTTACATTTAGTTTTCCACTTGCAACAATGCTATCATCAATTCCGCTACATCTTTTGATTGAGAGGCTTATGTTTTCCATCTCTTGAAACTCCCTCAAATATATCTCATCTGACGATCCTCCAATCTTCTCCAGTCGCCTCTGCAGAACACAAACTTGCTTGTCAAAATTTTTGTTTTTCCTGACCCCTGAATCCTTCACTTTCGACCTCTTTTGCAATCTCTGAAGCTTCTCAGTCAACTCATGAATCTCCTCATCCAAAACCATATCAGCATTCTTTCCTTCACAAATCCTGATTCTTCCCTGCATCCCACTTTGCAAGTTAATACAAGCAAATCGAAACCACAGAAAACTAGCCATACAATGCATCAAAAATGACAAAAACTATTCTGTTCAGAAAAACCAAGGGAGAAGATGTTTCTACAAAGCAAATATCATTAGTTTGGACCATCAACCTTGAAAATTGGAACATAACAAAAACTCGAAAAAAGGCATTCCTTTGAGTCAAATTTAGAAACACAAGTGCAGAACATTGAAACGAAGAAAGTGAGAAAGATAATAGAGAGACTAACAGAAACAAGAGTGTGAAGAGCAGATCTTAGAGTTGTCTCCATCTTAACACGACTCCTCTGCAACTTCTTAACCGCAATCTCCTTCTCCATCCTCAACAAGTTACATTCGGCCCTTAACATTTCCGCTTGAAACTTCCACTTCTCTTCCTCCAAGTCCCAACCTTTAGGACTCCCCACTCTCTCCCTCCTCCTCTCACCCTCACTGCCACCGTTGTTACTGTCCAAAACCACTATGGGAGGCCGTGCACGTCTCTCTCGATCAATCAGAGTCCCCAGCCGGTTGCTATTGTTGCCCTTAAGGTCCCTCCGGAAAGAGGGTCTTCGGCGAGGGAAGTGCAGGATTCTGGGGGTGGGAGGAGGAGGAGGGTGGTGGCGCCATTTGGGTCTACTTGATAGTGCAGTGGCCATGTTTTGAAGTTCATGCAACGGAAAGAACAAATTGAGAGAGCAAAGAATAAGCAGAATAGACAGAGAGAGAGTGTGTGAGGTGGTTGGCGTGCAACCTCGTGAAGTGGAAAAACAGAGATTTGAAATGGAAAAAGGTTGTGTTGTTATGACAAGGTTTTATGGTATGCGTTTTGTGTCGTGTGGGTGGGTTTTGGTTTGGAGTTTCTCTCTTCTATTTATTTCCAACGTTGGACACTGTTACTTGCTTATCGGAATTTGAAAAAGGTCACTTTCAAATTACAAACACAACATGCACACACAAACATCACTTTGCTTCCACCAACACACAACACAATACGTTAAAATCTTGGCCACTATCAACTCATTTTACCTTTTGATTTTCACTACACTTCGTTTACTACGTTAATCCCTAGATTAGAGTGAGCTACATCATTAACTCGGCTTATTATTAAGTATTTAAATTTTCACCATTTCACTTTTTATATTTTTTAAGTTTTTAGTATTTTTTAAAAAATCACACATTATTATTATTAATTATAAGTTCAAAATTTCGTACACTTACAATTAATAAATTTTTATCAATATATAAATAAAGTGAAGTTTGTATCTATTTATAAATTATTAAAATATTTTATTTTTATCTGAGATCTCTAACAAAGCTCACTCACTTAAAGACTATTCAACTCATAGATGACACTATATAAGATAATAGATTACCCGATAAGTCCTATAACTTTACTGTAATAAATTCTAATATCATGTTAATAAATAGACTTTTAAATATAATTTAGTCCTATAAAATTTAAAATGAGATTCACACTAAATTATAAACTATTGAGATATTTTATGTCTAATAGTAAACCTCTTATCTTCTATAATTTTTAATTAAATAAAAAGTAACTAATAATAAAAAATATTCATATTTTATCTTTTATCATATTAAAAGAGTGTTTTTTTCTTTCTCTTTTTGCTATTCATTTTCGATGTGAAGATAAATGAAAAAGTTTGTTTACCACTCCACACCTATAATTATAATAAAAATATATAATGTAATGTTAAGATACGATTAGTGTACAAAAATTGTGGTGTTATCATATTAAAATAATGTAAACATGTGTTTTAATTAATTATTATAAAATTTAACAGTGTTACTTCACGTGAGGTTAATTAGAAAATAAGGATTAAGATGCGTAGAAGCAGAATGTAATTTGAAAAGGGTGTTTGCTGAACTTTAAAATGAGTTGATTATTGTAATTGAGAAAATTTGAAGTTCAAAGTTTTTGAATGTAGAGGGAATATTGTCGTTATTGAAACGTGGAGAGTTGCAATACTGAGTAAGATCTTTTTAGACTTAAGTCAATAATAGAGGACAACAAAGTAATAATAATTAAAAGATGACACTCTCTAGCTATATTAAACTAATAATGGGTTAGCCGGTTATCCTATTATAACAGGTTAAGTTGTGCCGCGAGCTTATTTTGTTAATTAAAATATTTTTTTAGTTCTTTTTATTATATTATTGTAAGAATACAAATATATAACTAATATAATTTAACTTATATTATTAACAGTTGCAATTTAAATTTTAATTATTAATTATAACAAAGTAATTGAAGATAATAATTACTTTTAATTTATCTATTTAAATATTAATTAATGAATTAAAAATTTAGAAAATATTTGTGTGATTTTAAATATGTATATATATTAAAAAATAAATTTTAGAAAAAATTTATGCCAACTCGCCTTCTAAAGAAAGATGAATTAAAATTTTCAATCTCTCTAACCACAAGCAAAGCAACAGTTAAGACCAAAATAAATTAGACTTGTTAATTTTATTATCCATAATATCTAGATATATTATAGATGAAGAATATAAGACAATTTCATCAAACTACTTTACTTAACCAATATTACTTATATTTTGAGAATTTATGAAATATATATAATATCAAATATATTTATAAGGCGAAACTGCAAAAAATGATTATTAAAGAGTATATTTTTAAAATTTAAAAAAAAATTATGTGTAATTTAAACATTTGTATGAGTTCTGTAAATAGTTTATAAAAAATAAAAAATAAATAAAACTACTAATCGAATACATTAGTTAGATAACTATAGTATAAGAGACAGAGTAGTCACTAACTAAGTAAGAATATGGAATAGTACTCTTGTATCATTTATACATTATTTATGTTCTTTCACTCCATGATTCTGAAAAAAAAAATGTCAGTATGTCAAACTAGACACGTTATAAGTATTTTTAACTTTCCTTTAAAATCCAATAAATAGTGTGTTAAGAATACGGAAAAAAATGTATGTTTTTTAATTCAAAATAGCTAAATTTAATATCGAATACTGACTTTAAAATTAAAATGTATTTGTCAGGTAAGACTCTACAGAAAACTTCATACCTCACAAGACTCCTATTAAAATTAAAAGAGACAGATGATTGATTATGTAATTGACATATTAATGATTGGTACAACAAAATTGAGAAGCCAACTTATTAAAAGCCAATAGAATTACAACCAAAATAATAATAAAAGAGATACCCATTAAAACTATGAATACAAAAGTTAAAAAATATAAAATAAAACTCATTACAAACAAAGTACAGGTGAATTGCACCCCAAAAAAATACTTTTAAAGAATGTATGATTAATAATGTTGATTTATTTAAAAGAATTTATGATTAATAATTGATTAATTTAAAAGAATTAACGTTGATTTATTATGTCGTTATGTATTTAATTAATATTACCATTATTGATGAACAAAATTATTATAATAATATGATTTGTATCAAAATTGTAACTTTTAAAATTCAAATATTCTTCACCAACTTTAACAAACATATTAATTGGGTAGATTAATTAGCCAAAACAAAACAACAAATATAATGATGGTCTGAGATCTATCAAAGGTGTATAATCCAAACATCGTAAGCTAATATTAACTCTACATATATATTTTCAATCTATGAAATGATATACAAATTTATTTATAACAACTAATTTTCGTCTTAAATCTTAAATTCGTTTCTCTTGTGGCTTGTGATAGGAATGGTTTGTGGTTTTATTCTTTAATTGTCAGGTCTCACTGTATAAACAGAAACAGTGTGATTGAATATAATAATTAGGTAAAGTCTTTTATTCTTTTAGTTTTTAATAAGTAAAATCTTTCTCAATTCTAAGGAGTTTGTGTAATTGTGAGTGTTTCACAAAGCTGATAGTGAAATATTAGGAACAATTCTATGCAAAGACTTAATCTTAACTCTATGCAAAGACTTAATCTTAACTTTCCATTACATCTTTCTTAGTATACTCAGTAATATCATGTAGTTTAGAAGTTGAGATGAATCACCGTTTAAATATATATTTATTTTTTAATATTTTTGTAACGTTTTTTAAAGATAAAAATAGTGATGGAATTCCGAGTTTCAAGATAAATAATAATTTAATACACTAATTAACTATAATAATGTTACCTGAACAAATTTAAATTAAAAATAATATCTTATAAATATTTTTCTTAAATAATGCATTTAACTTTTTTAACCTTAATAACATACTGTGTCAAATAATGACCCAAATACCACCATTTACTATAGCAGTTACCGAAGTGTGAACACAAGAATTTTAAAATTTTAAAACAATAAATATTTGGAATAAAATGGTAGAAGAAAACATATTTGAAAATAAAAGTTTAGAAAAGTAATTATACTGAGATATAATAATTTAGAAAAATAATAACTTAAAAAACTAATTATATTAAGATGTAATTATTTTTACAGAAAAAAATTTTCCAACAATTATTTTGAAACTATTTTTTTTTAAAATCATTTTTTAAAAGTCCAAAATTATGAATTTTCAATTCCTTTAAAATAAAAAAAAACAGAATATAAATCTGATAAACTAGTTTGGAGAAATTTGATAAAAGTTATTTTGTTAGTTGAATAATATCACGTAAAAATGGAAGTAGCAGTGAATGAGAAAGAAAATGGTGCCTGTGTTTTAAATAAAACAATTAATTTTGAAATTTTTTGAAGGAAGTCACAGAAAACAATGAGAGTTTCTGAAACTGCATCTCTCTCATTCGTCACTCTCACTCACTCTGCGTGCCGTCCAAGCTCAACCACCATTTTTATTTCTCCACTTTTCTCTTCAATGCACACAATTTCACACTAGCCGTTATCCAATATTCAAATTTAATTACCTACCCTAATCATAAATTAACCCAAATGTTAATTCAAAAACCTTATTTGTACCATATCTTCATAGTTTTAATCAAATTGGACTATTATTAATTTCAACCTTCCATTTTTTTAAGTAAACCTGCATGACAGTACACGTATGAATGAAAGTGGATAGTTGTTAATTATTACAATATTTATCAAGTTTTCTCACATATAGTCATGTCTTCAATGAGCATGTAAGGGAAAAATAAGTTTATTAAAATTGTAAAATATCTTATAATAAGGGCTAGTTTTTTAAGATAAATATGCTTTGTAAAAAGACTGAAGAGAATAATTAATAATTAAGGAAAGCCTAGCTCATAAGATAAGTTTGTTGTTACTATTCTTTATGTGCTCAAATATATACAATTTAGGGGTTCTGTTTGATGAACTGAAATATAATTAAACACCTTTTCAAATAAATATATTTGAGGGTAACTTAGTTAAAATACATCTTTACTGTATGAAAAAGACAATTATATAAATTTAACAACTATTATTCATCAATGGAAAAATAGTTAATTTTGCTTATGTATAAATGCAAATAGATAGTACTTCTAAACAATAATTAAAGGCCATATTATTCACCACCTTAAGATATAGATTAAAGGATGCTAAGATAAAGTGACATTTCTTTTATGCAAGTATACTTATAATCCTAACAACATTAATAATAGTTTGTTAACCTAAATATATTTATAGTTTTTATAAGATTAATGAGTTTTGATTTTGGTTTTTTAAAATTTGTTCTTTTATTTTTCATTTCTATAGAATTCGAGATTACTATTAAAAATGTGTCAATTTTACCTTATGAATTTTTTTATATTCATCCCTCTAAATTTCAAATCACAATCAAATAACATTTATTTTATAAATCTTAAAAGTTTAATTGAGTCGTTAAATAATAACATTGTATTATAATATCGGTATGTATAATTCAAAATGATCATTTGATTTTTTACAATACACAATAGTTAAAACAAAGGTATTAATTTTCAATTTTAGAGCTACTATAAACAATATTATAAAAATAAAATAAAAAACATTCATTTATAGACAAAAAAGTATTTAAACTTGATTTATTTATACTAGTTTCATTTTTAAAAAAATGTATTTTCTTAAAATCAATCCTCTTTAGAACTGATACCAAAAATCAATAAAAACAAAATCTCCAATTAAACGAAAGGAATTGAAAACCAATGTTTATCACATATTTTTGTTTACATTCAAAATGAGAAATGTAGTTAAAAGTAAATATTTTATTGAAGAATCTGACAAAAGAAGTATATTAAAAAAACAGCATGACATAGAAACTTAAAAAATTACATTAATGTTAAGAATTTAAAAGGATTGAAAGAATATATATATATATATATATATATATATATATGAAATAGTTTTTAATATTTTGAAAACATTCGATAAAGAGAGAGGGCGGTTGCTATTAATGTTATCACGCTGTCACCACAGTTTTCAATCTTATTCATTTGGACATATATAATTGGCTCCTTCTCCTTTTTGTATTTTTCTTTTCGTTTTTTTTCCTTTTTTGCATGGTTGTTTTAGGGTAAAAGTTTAAATTAATTTAAATAAACATTTTAATCTATCATTTTTAACTAATAAACTCTAAGTCATACTAAAATTTGGACTTTATTTTATCTTCGGCTCTAAATGGGACAGCCCAATACCAAGTTTCAATGTATTTTTATTTATTTTTTCTATCAGAGTCCTTATAAATTTTCAATTAATTGCACAACAGCACACGAGTGTCTTATAATTAATTTTATCACACAAGTTGAACCAAAAATCAGACACCCATTACAATAAGTTAAAAGGTACAATGTTCACATTGGTTTAAACCATGAATGTGTTGGCATTTCAAAAGTTTAGATAAAGTTAAATGAATTAGAACCAACCATATGAAAAAAAAAAAAATTTGTTTAAGGTTATCCTTTGTGCAGTGTCTTGTTTGTGTGTCTGTCTCATGCACAATAGGCACTCAGATTCTCTTGGGCTTCTCGTTTATATTGATTGGTTATCACTCTCAAACAAACGAAAACTCAGAAGGTTTGGTGAAATAGTGAGAAATGGAGCATAATCCAAATCATTTCAAATGTTTTTGTCTTCACCACTCACGGATTTTACTTCACCATAAATTTCAGAGCACCCCTTCAATTTACGAAGCGAGTCATAAATTTGTTTGGAATTTTATTAGATGACATACATGAAAAAGTTTTCTGGGAGTTAAATAACAACATCATTTAAATTTATCTTTTTTTCCATTAATATTCGAAGACGTTTTTTAAAAACTATTGAGTGACGGATATTCAAATTTTAAAATAATTAATATTTCAATATACTTATTAATTTTGACAATATCATCTCAATGAATTTGAGATTGATATATTGGTGTAGAACCTTGTTCCTTTTAGTCATCTAATAGTTGTATTTCGCTTAAGAGTTAATATCAATACTAATTTTTTTCTCAATCTTCTTAAACATATTTTAAGAAACAAACTATGATTAAACTTCTAATTTTATAATACATAATATCTCAAATATAGTAGTTAACTTTAACAAAATTATCAAAATAGATTGAGTTCGGAACAAATTTAAAATTTATATTGTTAAAATTCAATTGAGTTTTATAAAACTGAAAAAATCTTTTTTAAATATATAGTGGAAGCATTGGAAGATGAAATATCACCAATTCAAATCGATAATGCGTTAAAACTAAGTTTATTTTATTTCATCATCAGTGCTGGCAACGTTTCTTCAAAAAAAAAAAAAATAATAAAAAAATTCAATACTGTCAAAGCCATGAAGACATGTTTTTTTTTCTTAATTTTTAATTTTGTGGGTGGAAAATGGAGCAAAGAAATTTGGAAGAAAAAGCAGAGTCTACGGTCAATTATTAATCAATTCCTATCGAAGATTTTCATGATTTTACCGTTACAAATTGTACTATTATAATTTTGTCATTGTCTCAGTAGCAAGTTGTAAGATGAGAGATTGTTTATAATAAAACTTGAATTTGCAATATGAAAGTTGGTTTATTTGTTTATAGCAGCTTTTGAAATTAAAGAATTTTTAGAATTACTGCACATTTGGCTTGGTGCCTGACATGTTTGCTAATGGAAGAATCCAGACAAGTCAAATGCTATATTTTATGCATTATGCTCATAATCAATGCTAATTAAGAGATTATTCAATGTCACCAAAAGCACTTTCTTGTCCTTTATGCTTTTCTCTCTCTTCATAATCAAATTTTCTATACACTCTCTCATTCAAAAAAATCAGCTTTATATATACGTCTTTGAGATGTCTCCACCATTTTTAATGTATTTGTTTAAAAGTTATTTCAAGTTAAAAACGTTCTTAAACGTGAAATTGTTATATTAGTGTAGTTGTTTGTATACACAGCAGAGTATATGCAAAGGAAAGGTTTTGAATGAGAGAACTATAATATTTACAAAAAAAAACTAGACATTCACTTTAATCATCAAATTATAATAGTTTTTATGCAAAGTTTTATATTCATGAAATATTGTAAAAAAGCAATTATGTGATGGTGCTGTTCTTAATGATTAAATATTATAAATGTTTGATGTCATTATTTTTAAATTCTATAATATAATTATAAGAACATATAGAACTTTTACTCTTTTTTTCTGCTGTAACGAGTTTTTTTTATTTGGCCTGTCGTTTTTAAGATACACGTAAACACATACAGAGCAAATAAAATTTGACTAGAAGAATTATACGAATGAAAGGACTAAAAAGTAAAAACAAAGAGTTTATAAGATCCACAGGAAAAAAATTATAGGCTTCACTGAGCAGCCCAAACCCAAATATGGCCTTATATTGTGCGGAACTGGGTATTTATTTATGCTTTTCCTTTCTTTTTCCGATGTGAGAATTTTCATTTTATTTTTAAATTGTACAATTGAAAAATTAAAACTATGCTTTAAATTAAATTATTTAAAAGTTACTTTTAATTTCTAAATTGTATAATTTAGAAATTATTTTATTTTAAAAGACTTAAGTTATTATTGACTTATAGAAAATTACTACCAACATCGATTTCTTCACCAAAAACATCATCAAATAATTTCTCTTCACCAGCAACACAACCTTAACCACTACTCCTTCATTTTACAATGAAGAAGATGATGGAGGAGACAATGGAAGAGTTGAAGAGACGGTCACTTAACTTAGAAATCATTATGATTTTAAATTGCAACATCAAAAAAATATTTTTAATCGATTATATAATCTACAAGTCATTTTTAATTTCTAAATTAAATAGTCTGTAAAGGACAAAAGACAAATTAAAAAAATTGACGGAATAGAAATTTTAACGTGAATAACGAAATATGGAGTTGCATGAAGAAATGCCCTGTAGAACCCAACGACTGGTCGAGGAGGCCATGCCACAAATTGATCTTGGAGTACGATATATTCTTTATTAATTATTATTTATGTACATAAATATAACTAACAAATACATCAACAATCACATCAGTTTCCTTTTTTTGCCAGAAAAACCTATACTATAGCCTGTCATCTCTGTAATATCTCGTGAGCTGCAAGTCAGACTAGTTGAATGTTAACATAAATCGATTGTGATTCAGCTTCATTATTAACTGGATGATTACAACATTTAAATGGTTAAAAAATCAATTGCACCTATGCTACTTCATAGTGGAAGATTTGCACCATTAACTTAGAATCTAAAAAAAAGGGAATATTTCAAAAGAAAACATGAAAGAAAAAAAAAGAACAGAATAAATGCAGCATTAGCTTTTCTTTCATGCAAAATATTCTATCAAGAATAACTGCTATATCATAAAAAGAACAATAACCAACTAAAAGGTGAACACATACATACATATACGGTTCCCACACCATATTCTGTAATTAATCACTAACAACATGATTGGAATTTACAAAACCTGATTACTAGTGAACTTTATTGAAGCAAGCACAAGAAGCCAAAAAGATCTTACCTAACAACATTAATGCGGAGAAAAACCAAGCTGTCTAACAGCCAAAATTTGATACAGAAATGATAGGAAGGCTTATTTTGTGTTCAGAAACTCGAAGAAAATGACGAACCAAAAGATTCTTGCCAATGTTTCAGATAAAAAATAGTTAACAACCCAAACATTAGTTCAGTCTATCCCCGGAGTTACCCCACAGTAACAACAGAGAGTTGTGCTCAGTTGCCCATCCACCATTCCTGTGAACCACGAAGCAACATCACATATATCCTCCTTGACTAAGTAAATGGAAATCATTCACCTTTTCCATTTTGGTTGGAAGCAACATAATTACGGATAATTTCCATGGCCAACTGATGAGCACTTTTGTTTTGAAGCTTTGCCAATTCATCCATTGCGTCGTATGTCTCCTTGTCAGCAAAAAGCTTGAGATTGTGGCGTGATGGTGCAACCACCGGACCTTCCCATTTCTCAACATGTTCCTTAAGCTTATCAAATCCCTGGAAACAGGAAATGGAGTAACCAGGCCAAACTTACCAATCACTCTAACAACCATTATAATCATTTTAAAGATTAAAACAAGAGTTAGTACAGATCACATGCAAATAAAAAACATCCCGTCAAAACTCACAATTCTGTTCGTGAAGTCGCCAAATGATTCTTTAGATTGACGCCTTTGCTTCCAATAATAAAATAAAGGCTCCAAAACCTTTTCAAGGTCGTGAAGCTTCACCTTCTCCATGAAACTTCGAGCTAATGATGTTTGTTTCTGGTTTCCTCCAAGCCAAATCTGCATGAGAAAAGAAAAGTGAGCATGATACTCTTTCGAATTTTTCTATCAATTGTAAGTGGGTTGAACTGCTGATCAACAAACCTGGTAGCTATTTGGGCCATCACCAACTAACCCAAGTTCAGCCATGTATGGTCTAGCGCAGCCATTAGGGCAGCCAGTTATCCTTACAACTACAGACTCACTATACCTCAGACCAACCTGAATTACAGACAACAAAGGTTTAAGTATCCATATTAGTGATCTCCATCAAATCAATATTGCTGTATATATCTGCAGCGATACCTTCTCAAAAACAGCCCGAATCCGCTTAAGAATGTCAGGTATCCCACGTTCAGCTTCAGTAATTGCCAGTGGACATAATGGGAAAGCAGGGCATGCCATTGCTGTTATGTTGAGAGGATCTACAAATCTAGGTTGCTGTTCACAGCAAAACAGGTCATTATAGTCTTATTAATGAAATTTCAATATACTGAAAATATAAATTCAAAAAATAAAGAGAGAGATGAGATGAAAAAAGAGTAAATAATGAGAAGGATAATACAGGAGCGGAATAACATTGAGCATGATGCCAAGCAAGTGTAGTGCGGAAGAAATTAACCAAAATACGACAAGGGAAATTTCAATCACTAGTTCATCATACATGTCAAGCATCAATCAGAAGTGCATTGAAAAAGAAAAAAAAAATAACAACTTTCCCTAGTGTTGTACACGAAAATAAAGAGATCCATCACAAGAGTTGACAGCTAATCAGACCTACAAACTCCTAAAAGTTACAATTGTCATCTGTGATAATGATATGCGTGTTTCCCAATGAAACACAAGGAAAATACTAAGTAAATTATGATTTCCAAGTGAAACTTAAAATGTAAGGCTTTTTGAGCAATGCCAAGTGTCAACTGAGCAGTGACAAATCAATTAAATACTTTATTAACAAACACTGTTCAACACAGAAAACAATTACAAAGTAAAATTTGTAAACATTAAGCTGTAAGCATCTCACCAGCAGACCGGCCTGAGCAAGAGTAGTTGTAATGGGACGCTTCCATGAAGAACGAACATCAGTCAAGATGATGTTCTGATTCGGAGTGATTCTTACATTCAAATTATACTTCTCAATAACCTCCCTCAATGTCTTTTTCATCTTTCCACCAATTCGACCGTTATCAACATGAAGCCCATAAAATAATTTGCCATCACCCTGGATGATGAAATACAACAATTGAGGCCATACATAGCATAAGGAAGGGGAACTTTATTTTAGCATAACACCAAAGAATGAGCCAACAACAGAATGCTTAACAACAAAACAAAGGATATATGTCTGCCACCATCTCAGTCACACATAAAGAATATATATACATAGGCGTGCGTGCACACACACACATATATAGATCTAAAGTTGAACGAGATAAGTAAAATGTACAAGGCACGAAAATTAAGAGAATCTACAAGATCCATCTCAGCTGCTAAATCCACAAATAGCCATTAAACATGTGAATCCTATCCACCAACTTTCATCATTCCAAATCTATATCACTATCAAAGGCATGCATCAATGAAAAATATTATGGACTACAAAAGCAGGGATAGAGACATTGCTTTTATCCACACGTCTAGAGAACCAACCTGTTCATGCCAGCCAAGATAACTTTTAAATTCCCATTCTGGCAATACACGGAAAGGTTCAAATTTCTTGCCATAATACTGCTCAACCACACTTCTAAACTTTTCAATTCCCCAAGAGCTGATCAAATATTTCATTCTACTATACTTGCGGTCATCTCTTCTCCCATTCTCCCGCTGTGTGACAACAATTGCTTTCACTGCATACAGAATATCCTCCTTTGGCACATAACCTAATGGTTCGGCCAAGCGAGGAAAAGTAGTTTCTAACCTATGAGTTCTTCCCATTCCTCCACCAACCTGCAAGAATAATTAAAAGATCCCAGTTAGAACAACGGTAGAAAAAAAAATCACTCAACTGTTATACACATCCATCTTACATATATGTTGTACCCTTGAGGCTCCCCGGCTTCATCGGTGACAACAACAACGCCAATATCATTCGTGAGAATATCCACCGAGTTATCAGTCGGTACAGTAACAGCAATTTTGAATTTCCTCGGCAAGAACTGAGTACCATAGATGGGCTCGGGTGAATCCGGGAAATTTGTACCATGAGAATTGTCATTTCGTGCCTGAACTACTTCAGGCGGTTCTGACGACAAAAACTTTTCTCCGTCCACCCAAATATCATAGTAGAAACCAGACTGAGGAGACAGAAGCGCAGCAATGTTTTCCGCAGTCTGCTGAGCCAAAAGATAATCCTTTCTCACAAGGGGAGCAGCAGGAGCAAGCACATTCCTGTTCAGGTCACCGCACGCACCAAGAGTTGAGCCCATGTTTCTAATAATGGTACCCATCACCGTCTTAAGATCCTTCTTGAGAACACCATGGAGCTGAAAAGTTTGTCTGGTGGTGAGCCGAAGCGTCCCAATCCCAAACTGGTCAGCAAGATCATCCATCGTCAAGTAAAGCTGGTTCGAAACCTTCCCACAAGGGTTCTTCGTCCGTATCATGAAAGAGTAGCTTCGTGAGCCACGCTCTTCTCTATTGTACTGTTGATAGCTTCCATGAAACTTGATCAACTGAGTGGCAGCCTCGCTTATATTAGGCGCATCCGTCAACATGTCCTCATTCAGAGGATATCTTATGAAATTGCTTTGCTCTTTGAATATTTCGACTTTGCTGCGCTTCACAGTGGTAGCAGTTTCAGACTGCACAGGCTACGAGGAAATCACAGCCACAAAAAATTACCAAATTAGATTATTCCAGAGCAATCTACCTTATTCTTGTAAAAATCATCACGCACTTTATGAAATAAAGTTAAATAAATCGAACACGGAACACAGAAGCTGGAATTGAGAATTGAAAAGATTAATAATAACTAAAAGGAGAAACGAAAAGAGTGAATTGAAGTGAAGAAATGGAGAAAGAAGAGAAACCGTGGAAACGGCACGTGTGATGAAGAGAGAGCGTGTGGATGAAGGAAGCGGGAGAGCATTGCGTGTGAGAGAAGAGGCGGTGGCAGACCTCAAGCCATGGAAGCTTGGGATCTGAAGCTTGGAGTCCTTTAGCGCCGCCGAAGTGGTGGCTGCACCGAACGACGTCGTCATGAGGTGCAGAAGGAGGAAGCAAGGAAACGGAAAATTGGAAGAAGAAGAAGAAGGAGAAGAAGGAATAAGGGTTTTGTGAAGTGTTGTTGAGTGAAAACAAAGCAGTGCGCTTGGGTGGTAGTGGTAGTGGTGGCACTGGTGAGAATGAGAAAATGGGTTTTGTTTCTGTCACGTGCCCACCACGAGAACGCTTTCAAAGATACTTACTTATATTCGCTTAGGCGAGGTATGTGCCACGCGCATCTGCCACGCGCACGAGTACACTATTATATATATTTTTTTTAATTTTTAATTTTAAGTAACACTCTGAGCTGGAGGCGGTGTAAAGCACGCGCCGTGTAAACTGCATGAAGCGCGTGGAAAGTAAATATCTTGGCCAAAAATAAGGAGGGTTCCGACAAAAACGCAGAACCGAAAAGGTTAGTGTTTTTTGGGGCTAGCAAGAGCCACGAATGAACCTGGACGGAATCTATATCTATGGAACTTGCTGAACCATAATCAATGAAACCAAACCAGGGCTGCGCTGATCAAATTCAAATCCAAATCCAATTTGAGTAATGATGTTATTAATTAAAATCCAAATCCAATTTGAGTAATGATGTTAATAATTAATTATTATTATTAGTAATGATGTCTCTGCACTAATGATGTCCCACTGAGTAATTAATAGAATAAGATCCTTAATATCAACAACAACCAAAAGAGGAGGAGTGAACACAGTGAAAAAAGGGGTACAAATAACACTTTTCTTCTATGGGCTCTTGTTGTTGAATCTACCGACTCAATCCAAGCCCAAAATTTAAAACTTATACACAAGAGAGCAAAAACTACTCTGCAAGGGAAATATAGGAAATGGGTACAAATTTATAATTAAATTACTGATGGATATAGCAGAATTTCAAGATGAAAAATTGTGCTCCAATTCATGATTTTATGGGCCATATATGTATAATCTCATTAGTTTGTAACACTTTTATAGGCCATATATGTATTCCTAATATCATATTCATCACAATTTGTTTGCTTTTATCACATAATGAAGTTTTATTTTTGTAGTGCAGAATACATCATTGTTTTCTATAAATACTTTTGTAAAACTCAAATTGAAGCTTAGAATTAGAGAAAGAGTATTAATTCTTTTTTCAATAAATTCCAAAAAATGCATTAAAAATTTGAAAAGAAGTTTTACCGTTAGAAATGATAAGCATATTCTTGTATTTATATAGTCTCATTAAAAAATAAAACTTTTTTTTTATTTTCTCTCCATATGTTAACTTGTTAACATACTTTCATCAAAAAATAAATAATTAAATATAAATATAATATATTTGGAGATCAAATTATAGATGTAAAATATAACATAAACCAACAAATAATACGAATATATAAAAATATAATGGTCTAGGTTAAAAATCAAGTTTAATCTGTTTTTTGGCCCAACTTAATTTAACGGGGTTGAATTTACCGTTCTTTTTTATCTAAATATATAGCCCAACTTAATTGGGTTAGGGGATTTGGTAATTTAAAAAATTATTTATTAAGAGAAATATTCCCAAATAAATTAATTAAAGAATTTTAATAATAAGAAGATAACGATTCAATACATGCTATTTTTGTCATATATTTATTACATAATAAAGTCGAGTTAAGTTTATTATGCTTAAAATTTTCAACTTGTTACTCATCTTAATTTTAATTAGATGTAGTAACAAAAAAATTGGACCAGACTGAATTTCAACCTATAAAAATATAATTGAATTAAGTCAGATAAATTTTGAAAATAAATGCAACACACTCACACCCTACCATACCAAACAAGCCCTTAACATTTTTAAAAATTAAAAATAAAAAAAATATTTTAAACTCGTAAAGTAAATTTTTTCCCTGATCCCTTCCTAAACTAAATATTGTGAACTTTTATTTGATCAAAACACACTATTTTAAAGAAATCAAGAAATCATACGTTTAAACTGCGAAATAGTTTTTGACGAATAAAACAAGGTTGAAAACCCTAATGAATACTTACCTTTTCACAAGTAATTTTTCACAAATATCTTCCTAAACTTAGTAATTAAATGATTATTATAAAAACTTACTTTTATTATTTTAACTCTTAAAATTTGTAATTTAGTATTACACTAACATATATATATACACGTTCATTTTTTATTTTTAATTAAATATGTTAGATATAAAAAAAAGAAAACATTATCAAAACATAAAAATCAAATTTGTTAAAACAAAAATATAGAATGAGACTTACAATTTTCGCCTCAGTTTTTTTTAATTAATAAATTATAAATTTATAGGTCTAACTTGCGAAATACTCCAGTTTTTGGCAAATAAGAAACCCTTTTATATAAAGCGGTTTCTTTGCTGAGTGGCTTCTTCATTCTCTTGTTGCTGAAGAAAGAGAACTCGAAGATCGAAGAAGACGAAAATGGAAGACGCAACTGCATCAAAGTACATCCCGCACCAGATCGGAGGCCTCCAAAACGATTCGTTTCGATTCGGACTCGATGGAGTCAAAAGCGACATTGTTGGTTCTCACCCTGTCGAATCATCTCTCCAATCCGTAATTTCCTAAAACCCTATCTACCTCAATTCCTTGCAATTTCTCCTTTTGGTCTTTACGCGTTCTCCTCAACTTCACTTACGAACCGCTTCGCCTAATTCCACCTGCTTACCTATTTCCCCTTTTTAATTAGGGTTTCATTTCAAAACAAAAAGCCTTTGGCTGAAAATAGTCTAAATTTTTAGCGATTCAGGCAGATTCGCGTGCTTGTTTGTTGCTACTCTATTCAGCGTACGTTTTTGTTGTGTTTGTGATTTTCATCAGACTAGGAGGATGGAAGAAACGAGTAAGAGGCAATGTAAAGTTAACTTGTACGGAACTGCTTTTCCACTGAAGGAGGATCTTGACAGGCAAATACTGTCTAGGTACCGGCATTTTGATTCGATTGATCTGTTGTAGATTGTAGTGTAGTTTCTTGGAATGTTTCGTATTTGAAACGTTTCAGTGATAATAATTTGATGTGAGGCATTGTTTGTGTTGGTGGTTGCTAGTTAATGTATGCATCCCAATGTACGTGGCATGGGACAATGAGTTATGTTGTACACTAAAATTTTGTGTCTTTCTGAATATAAAAGGAACTAAGAACGTGTGAATGAGATTTTGATTAGTGATTGATTAACATTACATCGCCTTGTTGATTAGCTCGTATGGTTGGTTAGGTGGGCGGAACCTTGACTCATGTTAGATATTGTGTTAGGGAGGGATGAAAAATGTTTTTATTAAGGGCAAATGCATTTGAGTTTGATGGAGTGCCAATGTTCATTGTAGGTTCCAGCGACCTCGTGGACCAATTCCATCTTCAATGCTGGGTTTGGAGACTTTTACAGGAAGCATTGGTCACTTCGGTGTTGAGGATTATCTGAACGGTAATGTGTTTTGCCTTTCTTTTTCGTGTTTATTAGCCTGTTTTGAAACATTTGATTTCTGCTTAAGTGGTGGTTCCTGTATGATATATTGAAATTTTGGTTCATTAACACAAAATCCTATACTTGTTATTGCTAAAAGTTGTGGTTGTTGTGCTTCTTTTTCTGAATTAAAATGAAGTATTATAATATTATGCTTCATTAGTGCTTAACACGAACTCCTCAAATGGCAGAACTGGATTTTGTCTATTTTTTAATTGTTTCTCTGATTATATAAAATTTGGAGATATCTTTGACCTTTTCTTTTTATATAAGAATAGGAAGAACTTATGCTCCAAACCTTGAAACAATATTTTCAACTGTTTGGGAACTATGTTATGCTTATAGGAGTAACTGAATGATAACATTTTTGGGTGTTATAAGCAATTAAATAGCTTTTTGTTTTGAGATGATTGTATTCTGGAGATCATTGTAACAAAGCCTTTGTTATGATAATGGATACACGCAATCGTGTTCCTTTTGTTTTGGAATGGTTCTAAAGGTTTCTGAGACTTACATGGTTTGATGATATAAAGAGAATTATATATTAAAATCTTGAAAGCTGATTCAGACATCATGAGAATCTGCGTTGAAAGATTTCAACTTCGTGCTGTGTGTTTAAACACTCAATGCTGTTGAAATCTGCTCTGTTTTAAGATTTGATGAGCATTGTGATTTAAATGCAATACTGGAAGTCTGGAAGATAAATGCATGGTGTGTATCAACTAGTGTTAATACTTTAAGCCAAGTTATTTCTAATCGCCAAAGAAGACAGCCTCCAAATCGTGTGTTTTTGTTAAATCTTTCTTCTAACGAATTGAGGCTATGATTGTGAATTTGGTATCCATGATAATAAAGAAATGCAATCTTAGCTGTTGCTGTTTTTTTATTCATTGGGATATGACGCATTGTTGTTGTATTTGTCTGTCTCTCAATGTCATTGGTGCTATTTGCAGACCCCCGTGACTCGGAGACTTTCAGGCCATCCGACATGCATCATGGGATGGAAGTTCGCCTTGGTCTATCCAAGGGACCAGTGTACCCAAGTATTATATGATTAAATTTGTCTTTTATTTAGTACCAAAAGGCAGTCTTTTATGGTCAACTCTTGTTGTTATTGATTAAAATGGAAGTGTCCAAGGAACCTGCATGTGTAATCGTGGACTTATGTTTTCCTTTCCATTGGATGCTAGAAATTTTATGGTCTATGTAAAACACAGCATGTCTTTCAGAGTAAAAGCAGAATTTATGCATGAGGCGTTTGAGTTGAGCATCCTTGTGCCGGATTATAATTTGATTCCCTTTCCGTCGTTTTCAATACTCGAAACGAAGGGAGTCAATCTAGTACGCATGGAATTAAGAGAAAGACGTGTCAAAATAGTTTTATATTTTTATATAAGATAAATATTATGTATACAAAATACAAAGTTTGTGCTAGAAAAAAATGTATGTTTAAATTTTTCTTTTTTGGCTAGTTTGGGCAAGTCAACTCGCAAGCTTGTTAGCGTTATATCTGTTGAAGGAGTGCTTCTTCCTACACCTCCAAGTAGTTCTCTCGGGCACCTCCATTTTGTCCTTATCCTAATTCTTGAAAATCCTTCTTCCATCTTTGTCATTCCGTCTATACGTGTGCCACCTTCCCACAATGTATTTTACAATAATTTGAGATAGATATCATCGTTGATTAATATTGTATTTTACAATTATTTGAGGTAAATATCATTTATTGGAAGATTTGTAATGTATTTGCGGAGATTTCATGGGATCTGTGATTTAGGAGTGGGGTATTTTTCAACTGTTTTTGTTTTGGAACCATCCATTCCGCAACGTGTATACGCATCCATATCTAAGTTGCAGAATGGATGGTTCCGCAATATGTTTGGACACCTCCCAATGTGTTGCGGAATCACTCATTCCGTAACATATTGGGAGGTGTCCAAACGTATTGCGAAACCACATTCGCAACATGTATAGAGATCTGTATACACGTTGCGGAATAGGTGGTTCCGCAACAAAAATCAAGATCATTAAACTCAAATCTTCAAAAATATGTTACGAAACAACCTGTTCTGTAATTCAAAAATTTACACTATTCTGGAACAGGTAGTTTCGCAACACAGAATAAAAACTATTACGAAATGGATCATTCCATAATATGTTAGCACCCCAAATTTAATATTATGGAACACTTGGTTCCATAATTCATTCCCGAAACCAAAATATTGTTTCGGAACACGTGTTCCGAACTATCCCAACCCATTCCATTTATCTCGAACGATGTTACTTCGTCGCGCCGCCGTAGTTCTACTCCTCCGCCACGGTCGACGTCGCACAGCACCCACCCACACCACCACCATCATCTCACCTTTCGTCTCCCACCTCCATGTACTGGTTTATTATTTTTCAAAATCAAAGATAATATGGTAATTTAATGAAGGGCAGACTTGGGATTTTCTAAAAATTTGGAGGTGTCCCAAGAATATTTGGAGGTGCAGGAAGAAACAGTCCTGTTGAAGGACCAACTTATGAATGAGGTGGGCTGTGTTTCACAACCCGCATATATGCGTTGAAAGTGAAGTGGAACCTAGACCTGCCAATTTCACTGTAACCTGTCCTTGTGATCAAAATCCTTATAAAATCTTTGAGTAAGAGTTAACTAATGTGCTAATGATTTTTAAGTAAAAAATGTTTTTTTTTGTTAAATGATAATTCAAAATAATATTTATTTAGAAAAAACTTCTACACATGAAAACAAATGTTATTTTGCTCCCAATTTTTAATAAATTATTAATATTAGGAAAAATCTACATTTCTACCAGAATTTAAAATATTTATAAACTCAAATAACAAATAAAAAGAGGAGCAATATTAAATCAATAATTAAAAGTAATTAAAAACAGGAGTATTAATATTAAATTAAATTATAGTGTTAATTTCATATTATAATGAAGAAGTATAGTTAATCATACTTTAGAATATATTTCATGTTTAAATAACAACATTTAGCTTATTAAAAGATATTTATTTGTATTTATTTTTTTGTATATATTATATTATATATCTTAATATACTTATATGGATTATATTTTGTCTAAATAAATTTTATTTATGAGATTTTATAGATTATATTGTCCATTTTTTCTTCGATTTTGTTTTTATTTTTCTAAATTCTATGGATTTGTTTTTAATTATTTTTTTTTTAATTTTGTTTTCATTGTCTTTCCATATTTTGTTTCAAAATCTATTTCAAATAAGCTAAGTGGACTTTAATTGAGTTAAAAACAATAAAATTGGTTAGCTTTGATTCATAACGAAAGAATCCATAACAAAGGGTCCAATAAGCCTTAAACAAGTAGAGAATTTCTTATACACATCAACTTAAATTTTCAATATTTAAAATATTTTATTCCTTTATCAGAATCTAGCTTTATAAAGTATTGAAATCACTTCAAGAGAATCACCTATAATATCATAAAGCAAAACAATTAGGTTAATAATTTTAAAATATAAATTTAATCAATAATCTCAATTAAAATTCAATTAAATCCATTGAATAAATTCTAATTAAAACTTTAAATTTGTTTTCAATTACCTATAAGTGTCACTAAAAATATGTTTACCATTCACACCAACTATTTACACAATGAGTATTTGTATTAAATTATTAAATATGTTATCATCATCAAAACGGATTATTTTTACTATTAAAATCAAATTAAAATTAAAAGAAGAACATTTACACCAAAAAAGGTATACATAAATATTTAATATATAAGATTATAATTAAAATATATAGCTCAACAATTATGAGACTTAATTTATAAATAACCATCATTTAAGATTTACTTCTTAAGATTACCTTCTAAAAATCTTTTCTTTCAGAAAGAGCATTGAAGTCTGAGCGAAGGAGATGACTATAACTTATTTTTTTCCTAATATATTTTAGAAACATAAGAATCTAATAAAGAAAAAAAAAACCTTTTGTAGGCATAGAAAGAAACAAATAATCAATGGACTTATCACATACGCAATTTCTTTTAAGTGAATAATTAAATGTTGGGATCTTTTGAACTTTTAGATCGGTTTCTTTGGTTTTCATTTTTTGTGAACAACCATATCTACTATTTTTAGCATTGCAACTTCGTAACTAAACATTTATTTTAATTAATTCAAATCGATTAAACAAAGGTTAGTTAACTTTTTATATCGTGATAACATTAAGATTTCAATAAATAATAAATATAAAATGTATTTTGGAAATCTTATTTTAACTAGTGGATGAATTTTGAGTATATTTAATTATTTTCAGTTTCGTTGTCTTCTGAACTTCTCGTCTCATTCACGCTTCTTGTCCTCTTCCATTCATCGCTGCTTACCAACTTTTCGTCTTCTCTTAACATTACTCTCTCTGAAAGGGACACTCTCACTCTCTCTGTCAAACACGTTCCGTTGGTAGAGACAATGGAGAGAAAGGCTTTGATAGTGTGCTGCGTTGTTGGCTTCCTCGGACTGTTGGCGGCTGCAACCAGCTTCGGAGCAGAAGCGACAAGGATTAAGGTTTGTGTCTTTCGTTCATTCCTTGCTTTCCTCGAATACCCAGAAACAAAAGGATCAATCTTTTGCGTTATTTTTAGCTCAATGTCTGTTGGGTCGAATGCTTGTGCTTGCCACTGTTAAGGGTACGCTTTAATGGGTTATTATCAGTCTTTGCAAAATCTTCAATTTTTTCTCTTGTGTAAGCGTTTATGATTCACGTCCCTTCCTCGGCCGTTTAATTCCTAACTTTTTCTTTTCCTTGGTTCCACTTTTCGTCTTGAAGATTTTGCTTTACCATTTTTAATTCCTATGTGTCAGTCAAAATTTCCCCTTTACTTGTTGTGTATCATGATTAGTCCGTTATCCGTTCCTTCCTACGAATTTTGGAACGGAAAAGGGCATGAATTTAGATACATGCAAGGGGTTTTACTATGAATCCTTGGAGGGGGGGAGAGAAAGGAAAGGAACGATAATGTCGTTCATGTAAACTCTTTTGTTGATAGGTTTTGAGTAATACACTAGTTCAGTATTCAAGTAACGTATAACGTTCCTTCCACTTTGTTTTTTTTCATTGTAAATTTTGCTGTGTTTATTTATATTCGCTACAAGCAGAAGCTGATATAATGAGTATTGTTTTGTGTTGTGCAGGGTTCTCAAGTTCGTTTTGTTTCTATCAATCAGTGCACGTATCCTCGAAGTCCTGCCCTGGCTCTTGGTTTAGTTGCGGCTCTGGCTCTTATGCTATCTCAAATAATCATAAATGTTGCAACTGGGTGTGTTTGTTGCAGAAGAAGTACTCAAATCCCAGATTCCAATTGGAAGGTGGCACTGGCATGCTTTGTTTTGTCCTGGTAATTTTCACTCTCTACTTTTTGTTTGTCATATCATAGTCCCTTTTTACTATACTGGTGTTGCCCAATCAAATAGTTATTGTTAAGTCTTAAGCACAAGAGGAGGATCCAACCCAATAGACTTAGTCCATTAGGTGGGAGAACCTCTAGGTTTAAGTAAAAACCACATCAAGTAGTTCATCTCTAATGTGGTGGAACTTAAAACTGTTGTTAGTAGTTGGATTTCTGGTGCTGTTATTCTTCTAGAGAGGATCTGGCTTTAAAGAAAGCAGACCTGATTCTGACAGGCAGTGAAGATGGATTTGGATAGTTCATTTTGGCGTAGTATGATTAAAGTAAACTGTGGAGTATATGGAATTAGTTTTTTATTTTTTGTAAGGGAATCTTCCCATTTCTTATGCATGATTGCTTATATTCCCTCATGCTTAGACATTCATGAGGAACTGAGAAGCAATTTGAACTATTATGATTACACTAGTGAATTTTGAGGTACATGATCATAATAGAATTTGTGTCATTAATTTATTCTTTTGGCTAAAATGTGACATATATATTGATGGTATTTATTAGTCTCGATTCTTTACTTTCTTCTAAACTGTGTGCATTTGTTTGATTTTATTTAGTGAATGCCAAGTTTATGAACTCAAATACCATTCTCTACCAGAGATTGAGACTTGGATGGTAAATTATACTTATTGGTGTGGTTGGAATCTGTGTTCTAACAGGTTCACATTTGTAATTGCTTTTCTCATGTTGCTTACTGGTGCTGCACTGAACGATCAACGTGGTGAAGAGAGTGTATACTTTGGCTACTACTACTGCTATGTTGTGAAACCTGGAGTGTTTGCAGGGGGAGCGGTTTTATCCCTTGCTAGTGCTGCATTTGGAATTGTGTACTACATTTCCCTAACTGAGAAAAAGAATGGTGTCCAATATCCATATCCTAACCAAGGGGTCATAGCCATGGCACAACCTCAAATCCCATCTCAGACTAGTCAAGATCCAGTATTTGTGCATGAAGACACATATGTCAGACGACAGTTCACATGATTGGTGCATTCATGTTTGGAAGCTGCTACTTTAATTAAAACCTTTATTCTAATCTTTACTCTTAGAATCAGAGTTCCTTAGGGGTTGTGTGTGCATATGCGTCACTTTTGTGAGGGAATTGTGCTTTTTGCTGTGTTTATAGTTGGATGTTGCAGATAGCAATTTGATTTGTTAGAACTCTTTAGCAGAAGATGCATGTGGAGGTAGCTTTGATATCATCTTTAAAGTGTTACAAAGTATGCAAATGCGAAATAATAGATTGTGTAGTATTTATCGAAAGAGCATATCTGTCTTCTTTGATCATTTAACATGTTTTCATCATTTTGTGCTGCTTGAAATGTTCTTCAGGAACAGTGTGAGGAACAATTTAAATAATTTAAATTTCTATTATTAAATGAATCTATTATTAATTGAATCTATTTTGGCCAAAAAGAGTTTACACATCAATTGATGTTACAAACAGAAATAACTTGTCAAATAGATTATTTATAGCACCTGGCGTGGACCTTGTGCAAATAGTGATTAAATAATTAGTAATATAGTTTTGAATTGATTTCTCCATCAACCATCACATCCGAATCATTTGTTTAAATACTGATTATAGAATGGGAAACTGTACAAAAGTCGGAGTTAAAAGATGAACATTCATATTCTTTATTTATAGTTAATAGGTGAAGAGACATGCATTTGTATAACCAAAAATATACCGGCAAAGATTGATTATATCATGGTCATTTTTTAACTTCAGAGAATTAAAATATAAACTAAATAATATTATAATATTCTAGCTACATCTTTTGGGCAAAAACTTTCTGCACCCTATCATTTATCACCTGCATTTTTTAAAAATTCTGTAAATATCCTTTAAACAAAAATAAGTTCTGAAAATTAAATATACTATCAAAATTTCAAATTGATGATAATTATTACGAAAAAATACTATGACAAATACGTTAGCAATTAGTATGATCCAGAATTTACCAATTTTAGATAACCTTTCAATGTGAAATAGTGAAAACAATGTTTCTTGAACCATATGAATTTCAAACATTCATTATCTGAATGTTAATGAGTTAGATTCCTCGTCTCTAATTCCTTTAACTACTTCTGGGGATTGTGAAAATAATTTTGTTACGGCTTCAATTTATATTCACAAAAAAGTAGATTCAGCCCTAATGGTTTCGAATAATTAAATACTTAGAACATTTCACAACAACGAAAACGCATTCTCATTCTTTCAATATGGGGGTTCATTAGGAAAAATATATGTTCCATACTAATTGATTCAAACTATACTTAAATGTACTAAATCTCGTAAATACAAGCATAATAGTTTCAAATGACTCTAATAAAAAATGAAAAAAGAAATTAAGTTCTGCACTGTAAGTCTACAACCCTTATATCATTGAAGAAAACAATGTAAATATTAATGGTTTATAAAAATCAATGTTAGACGAGTTTAGTAACACAAAATGATAAATATCTGGAAATTTTGAACATTTTATTATGTATTTATGACGTGATAAATTTTCTTTTTCGTGTGTTGTGTATGTGACAGAATCTGTCATAGTCTCCCTCAATTGTTATATTTATAGATGCATTGTTTTTCCATTGATCAGAACATTTTGAGCTTTTGCCTATACAAGTAGAGCATTTAATATGTCCCTGGCCATGTAGGGGAAGTTAGCTTAAATTTCAGCATCAAAATAAGTTCTTCAATGGATAACTCCAAAACTGAAATTACTAGCTTGGACACATAGCCCAATCAACTAGTTTATCTCATCATCCCATCTCATTGGTGAATAAGACATCATCTAACATGAAAATGACTATTATTTTCTAGATGAATAACGGCACTAACCACTTGGCCAACATTCAAATCAATTCAAAAATCAAATGTCCCGTTGCTGTGCTTTAACTTTCACAGGGACCAAAATGAAACTAATGAGTACAGGGATTAAAATTGCACTTAATATGTTTTACCCAACTGACAAACCAAGAACATTTCCCTTGCCTCTCAACAAACGGAATCAAATACAGGCACAAAAAAATAGCATAGTTAAAATTTTGATTTTGTTACATGAATAATTGGAACCACTTCCAGCTAGAGTATAGAAACGGGGTCAACATAGGTATTATAGCATAGGACACCTTCAATTTTAAAAACTACTTGGAAGAGAATGGCTTCAGAGATACGCTGGCAGTAGATAACCAGATTATACTGTCTGTCAAATCAATTTTACTCTTCGGCAACAAGGAAGGGTAGTCCCCTAACATCCCAAATTAAAAAAAAAAGAAACAAAAAAATCAATACCAATTACAATTTTCTTACCGTCGGCAAGTAAAACAAGAGAGATGCACTAGTAATAAGAAGCAAGTAAGAAGGTGCATATATTCCTACAGGTCAGAAGGTGATCCTTTTCTCAAAACTTTATTTACATAATATACAGTCATGTTAAAACAATCCAAACAGCTTACCAGCCTCCGTGTCTTGAGAAGTAGTCGTTATCTAATGATATAGCAAGAGCTACAGTTACAGCTCTCTCTGCAAGGGTCAGTGTGCGACTCACTTCCAGGTCTTCAATCTGCAGAAAGAACATTATAGCAATTAGTTAAGAAGAGAAAAGTAAGGTTCTAGAGAAAAAGGTGTAGGGAGACTTTACTGCATTAGCAAGGCCAATCTTGGAGCTGGGATCAGAACTCCCAAATCGAATCACATACTGACCAGCATCAGTCAAAATCTGCACATTTCAGTCAACGTATAATTCAGGTTTGAATTCCAATACAACACCTAAAATATGTATAGAACTGAACATGAAATTCTTCAGTTAAATGGCTCCACAGTAACAGTTAGAAAAGTTGATATTTGATATAGCTATGAAGTTAAATCCATTGCACTTGATTGTTGCGCTTTCGCATCTTCTTAGGTTTAGCAACTTATGGCTACTTTTTAGCTTTTAGGCTTAGCATTGTTTGGTTTGAACTTCCGTTCAAGGCTTTCGAGGTTTTTCTGGGTCTTTTGATTTTCCTGGGTTGTTCTTGAGTTTTCTGGGTTTTCATGCGTGAAGTTGAACCGTGGGAATTTTCTGGATTTTTTGATATTTTCAGTAACATATGGATTTCCAATCTGTGTATCCGTGGGCCAAACCTGAGTTGATTTTTGAAACTACTGGGTACACGTTGGTTAAGGTTCTTAACAAACTAAGGAATATCCAACCCTTTAGCAAATCGGGCAACGAAACGGCGATCATTGCTGATGTTTGTGAAGACGACGAGCTAGTATGTAAGGATGATAAGGCCGACAAAGGGGGGTTTCTTCTACTCTTTTAATGAAACCCTTTTTTCAAAACTGGGTCTCCACCTGCCACTGAGCTCCTTTGAAAAAGAGATTTTATTAATGTTAAATGTAACCCCTGCCAATTGCATCCCAATAGTTGGACCTCTACTAAGGTTGATGGCGTTGTATTTGCTCAGCTCCCTTAGATTGGCTTCCAGCAGGTTGTGAGCTTGGTTGTGGGAGGAGTGGGGGAAAGATGAATCCCAAAAACTTCAATATTAGACAATTCTATTGTTTCAACTTTCAATCGAAACTTGAAAAACCTGTGCTTAATGACATTAATTGTCACTTACCAGCGGCATATAGATAACTTAGCAATGAGGTGGATTATGATAAATATCAAATTTGGATTTATTTTGTAGAACAAAACCAACGGAAATCCCAATCTAGCCATAGATATTTTCAAAAGGAAAAATTTACTCATAATGTTTAGAAGACGGGTATTATTATAAAAGAGAAAAATAGCAGCCAACGATGAGCATGTTTAACAAAGGTAACCTAAATTTTTTTAACAAAGGAGTAAATGCCAAAAACCAACCTCAAAGCCAAAACCCCTCCAATCACGGTCTATTTCAGCAAGCACCTCACCATTAATATCTTTCAATGTGAATGTCCAATTCCATAAGCCAGGATTCTCTACCACAGCAAATTGCTTATTCCTGCAAATTTAATTCTTAGACTCACATTTCGTACAAAACACGAATGCTATGAAATTCAAAGCTTGAGCCTCTGAACAAAAATGAATTCAAAGAAAACCAATCAAATAGGTCAGGAGCATATGTGAACACATTTTCAAATAAATGTGCCAATCAAATGTTATTCTTATACAGAGCATCATTATTGATAAACAAAGCACACACATCAATAAAACTGCAGAATGAATCAAACTTGTTGTATCAAGGAGAAAATAATAATAATAATTACCTGATTGTGCATAAACTACGATCTAAGACCCGTGTTCTATCTTTACTAAACATATAAAACAAATGGTAAATGAAAACCGAAAAGAAAAAGACTTTGGACGAGGAACAATGGCAAAAAAACAAGATTTAGAGAAAAATATTATAAGTTTGCCTTTGCTTAATTAGAAGATGCATGCAAAATGAATCCATACAACTCCACGGCTTAAAGTTTCCGGACCATTGGACAGCCTAGAAAGCTGTGTCAGAGAACTTAACTATATGCATTGAGATGGTCGATCATATGGATACACAATGGTATAATAGATTATTACCATTGCATCTCTTCTAGGACAGAATCAAGTTCAATAAACTTCCTTTTGGGTTATACAGAGATTCCCTTTATTTGGAAGGGGGGAGGGTGTAATCCAATGGGGGCTGGAGTGTTATCTTCACCTAACCTTTATTTCTGCCATTATTTATTCTAGTATCTCCACTGTTTCCAACCCAATTCCTATTGTGGCCTCTGGTATAATGAAATCCATTTCCCCTTCCTAAAATTGAAAAGACAGAGGAAATGACCAAATATTTGGAAAAATATTAGAGACGGATCACATGCTAATTGACTTTCATGAAGTGCAAACTTACATATAGATAACAGATCGTTTTGTTAGTGTAAAATTTGGAATCCAATAATCAAGTTATCTGTGAAGAAACTGAAATATAAATGTCATCCTGAATACATACAGAAAAATCAAAATCATGTCAAATATAATGCAGGTAAAAAGAAAAATAAACAAAAGGACACAAATTAAATAATAATACAGTCCATATTACTTCATCTATGGACAGTTAAAGTTCTGTTTTTTTACTGTCAGCGATATCAAATTGAATCCAATGGGCATATAAATGAAATATCCAGATGGAAAAAGAGATCAAAGGACATTACCATTTTGACAATTAATTATAACAAATAAAAAACATAGTATCTCTATATTACCCCAGGTACAAATCATAGATTCTTCTCCAGAGATGCCATCGCCTGTGAACTACTCCAACTTCCTGAAGAGAGGACTTGACACAATTAACAACCAAAGTGATGAAAAACAACTTACTCATAAAACAATGCACAAAATTTGGCATACCTTACCATCAACTTCTGCATAAATTGAGCTTGTTATCCACCAAAATGGTCTTCGAACCTAACAATGATAGTTGTTCGATTTATTTCACAAAGGTGAATAAAAATAAATTTTTCTAGAACAGAACCAACAGAAAAAAAAAATTATATATATATATTTATATATGTTCCTTACCCTAAAGAGCTCATTCCCCAAGCCATCAGTTATGTGTGCAACAAAAGGCCGCCTTAGACGAAGCAACTGCAACAAGAAGGTTGAAATGGAATGAAACAAAATTCACAATACACACATGAAAAGCACAGACAAATCAGACCAAGATACGCAGCATAAGTTGCATATGCACCCATTGAATTAATCGTTCCAGATCTCCACCAATGCACAAAGTGACGATATCTGAACCCCAATACAACTTTAGAAGTACTTCCCTCTTTGGACAAACGAAGAACTTACTGATAGACACCAAGTTGATCGCTCTCATGTAAAAGTTACCAAATAAGATGACATTTTCATAATCCAAAACTAGACTAGGCAGGTTAAAAGGATATTTTCATTCCACATATTGTAAAACATGATTCTAATCATTCATGTTACAATGTACAGTAAGTGTTAATAACAGTATGTTGTAATACGATATTTCGTGCACTAATATTCAAATAAGGTGTGTTTTTTTTTCCTCATAAATTGTCCGGGTTGTTAATATTACTGGGGCTTATTATTAGTTAAATCTGTTTTGGGAAATGAAGATTTGGATGTAAGATATAGCCTAGGAGGCGGATTTGCCAAATGCCATTAAGACAGACTTATTGATGACTATTTCCCTTTGGAATTTTTTGAAATATCAAATGTATTTTCTGAACAATATAATGGACAACTAGTAAGGTTTTATGGACTTGACTGAAAAACTCTCAGGAGATGTGGCAGATGTGGCACAAAAATTATATTCATGCTGATGTAATTTTCTATTCTTTTTTGATGATTTTTAAACTATATCTATCACCCTCTATTTGGAAGTATTGGTATTTGTAATTTCTTTTGTTCTTGGACGTTGCAAAAAAACAGTCTTAAGTGTATGGAATGATACAGAAATGAATAATACAACGAAAACATCTTTATCTAAAACATATGCAGGCATCTAAGTTTGGTTTATTGTAGTATCCACAAAATTATAACAACAACAATAAAAGCCTTATCACATTAACTAAGTGAGATTGGCTACATGGATGACATGATGTCATTCGAATCAGTTAAAAACCAAACTCTCAGTGATGTTACTGACCATGAAATCCCTTTTACTACAAAATGATTGATAACAACAAAAATATATAATTACTACTTTATTTCCACGTGGATGATACTTGAAAACATGTTGTAGAATAAAAGAATTAAAGGAAGTTAAGTTCAAATGATTGAAATGAATACCTGTCTGGTAATGACATTGCTCTGTTCACGAATATAACCTACGGGCTGCGTCATAGCAAGAAATACACAAAAGGTCAGCCATCATTGCTACAAACTATCTAAGAAAAATACATACAGAGGTATAACTTAAAAAAATGAGATAATAATTGTCACTGACCGACTGAGGATAGCACACATCTACAATGGCATAACGATTTTCCTTCAATCCAACCAAACAAAATCCCAAAATTAGACTTGAAGTCAAGAGCAATAGTCAAGAGAGATAGCATAAAAGGGACAAAAGTTAATAATAGAAAAATGTCACACAGCCTCAACATACAAAGTATCCATTCACTTTATAATGGATCTTTTAAGAAGTTGCTTAAATATAGCTAAAGGAACCAAGCTTCATATTCCGAGAATAAAGATGATCACCTGTTCAAAGCCTAATACAAGATTTGCCCACTCGATATCTCTGGTAATCAGCAAATTAGACCTGGCAAGCAGTGGCGCTACCTTAGCCTAACAAAAAAAGGAGAAGTAGAACATGTCCATATGAGACCATTTGTTGTGATCTTCTCAAGGGAAAAAAATTACACTATACAAAAAAAAAATGCCTAAACTAAACTCCTAAAACGGTTAAAAAAACAAAATCACAAAAGCTCATTGGTTTCAAATTTGTATGCACAAACACCCTCTTTTGCATCTACATGACAGGAGTGGAGTGGCCATCATGATATAGTGCAACTATAGTAATTGCAAGCATGGTTATCAAGACTCAAACTTGCTTATCTATCATGAAAATGCTTAACATGAAATACGATAATATGAAGTAAAATGAAAGTGCAAACTAGGGACAAGAAACGACCTCTTCGGGAGACAGCGGTTCGAAGAATTCAGAGACGGATTGACTGATAGGGGGTTGCTTCAAAACGGGGCGTCGTTTACCTCTTCCGACGACACCAGATGAAGCGGAGAACCAGCGAGGGTCACCACCATAACCTCCACAGGATTTAACCACTTTCCTCCCTCTGGGGTTTATCATTTTTCTATCATCAACCCAAAGCTTTGCGAGGAACTCCCTCGTCAATTGACGAAGATCCACTTCATTTCCACCGTCGGTGGCGCTTCCAAATGGCCGAGCCAGATTGGGATTGCGTTTGGCTGAAACGGCGACGTTTCGGTGAAAGCGAACAGGGGAACTTGCAGTGCTAGATAGCCACTTCCAACCCTCCTTGTAGCAATTCTTCTTCATCTTCGGTCTAAAACCTCCAAAATTGCAGCAACGAGTAGTGATGATGAAAGAGAAAGTGGTGGAGCAGTGATCAATACACCAATGCTGCGATAGAATTTCAATGGCTGAATTGCTGGGATCGCAATCGTCGAAATTTCGAGCCCAGTGGCATTTTTGCCGATTTTATTTTCAACGTTTCCCTCTCTGGTTGACGTTGATTTGGCTGGGAAACTACTCGAAATTCAAGTGTCGGAAATCGAATTCTGATACAGTTTTTTTTCATTTAAATTTAAAATTGGGGAAAGAACTATGAAAAAAATATTAATTACTTCAAATATAAATAATTGATGAATAAAATTCAAATATATATATATATATATATATATATATATATATATATAATTGTAAATTAGACGGCACACTTGCCTTTAAATACTAGATTACCCTTTATTAGATATTAGTCTTTCCTATAACCTTAATATCTTTTAGAAGATTTATATTAAATATTTTTTTATAGATCTTTGTGTGATATATATGGGTTATTAATTTTAGAAGACGTATATTAAATATTTTTTTATACATCTATGTATGGTTTATACGGATTGTTGATTTTGAAATTTGTATGAAATTGAAATATAATAGTTAATGTATATATATATTATTTTAATTATTTTTTTTATGTTAAAATTTTATTATAATAGTATATATTTGATCCAATCCTCTCTCTCATTTATTAATTTAGAATTTTAATGGCTTGATTTGACTTGTTTCAATATCTAAACAAATTTTTGGATCAAAATTTAAAATTGAAAAATATCACTTATTTTTTGAACTTCAAGATCATAAGACCTATTTTTATAAAAATTATATAAAATAATGTAAAATTTATTTTAAATCTTATTTTTTAAAAGTAAAATAAGATTTTATATCTTATATATTTAGTCAACATAATCTAAAAGAAAAATTTGAATCTTTTATTTAAGTCAAATAGTAAAATAAATTGTCTTAAATTTTAATTAAATCTGACTTTAAAAAAGAGTTAAAGTCAATGACGTAAATTAGGACTTACTTTTAACACTTATAAATTTTTTTTCTAACAATGAAAATATTTAAACGAAGAAAAAAGGATGAAGTGAGAAAATCGAAATTAAATATCACAAAAACCGAAAAAAAACTTTCTTCCTAAACTTTTTCACTCTCACATGAGAAGGTTTGCAACGAAAGTTAATTTCTACATTACTTTTTAATTAAATAATAAAATTAATTTATAAAACAACAATAAAATTAAATAATTATAAACATCTAAATATATATATATATATATATAGTGATTATGCATATAATCGATTACGTAAACAACATAATCTAAATATATATATATAGAGAGTTATGATTACGTATATAATCGATTACGTAAACAACATGATCCATTACCTGTATAATCGATTATGTCATTTATCTAATCGATTATATATATAATCTTATATATATATATATATATATATATATATATATATATATATATATATATATATATATATATATATATAAATTTATTATATAATTTAATAATAAATAATATTTTAAATAAAAAAATAAATATTATATAAATTTTTTAAAATTTATATAATATTATTAATAAAATATTTAATAATAATATAAATATAACTAAAATATACTAAAAATAAAAAATATTTTTAATGAAAATGTACTATATAATAATAATAATTTTTTTAAATAATAATATTAAAATTTAATATTAAAATTATTTAAAAAATTTAATTTTATATTTTAAAGAATAATGAGTTAAATTAATATATTTTATAATTAATTAAATTTTGTTTTAAAATTAATTATTAAAAATTTTAAGAATAAATTTGTAATTTTATAAATTATATTAAAATATTATTGTATCTATCACATTATTTATAAATTTTCACAAACTTTCTACCTAAATCTTATAATTCTTTTCTTAATTAAAATAATCAAACTTTTCACAAACTTTCATCTCAAATTCACTCTCCAATCCAAACACATCTTTACAGATGTTTCTCGTGTTTCTTGTCATATGCACCTTGTCAATCGAGATGATCATTTCCTTTCATAGCTTGACATGTATTATTTTCTTATTAAAAATTTGTAAGAAGCTCATATTTCAGGTCATTATTAACTTAGGATTTTTCTTATAAATAAATAAAGGTGTTATTCTTTTATAAAATAACTTCAATAAATATATTGAATTGCTGTCAAAATATTTTTAATACTTATACTTTCTCTTAATAAGGTTTTTCTAAATAAGTTCACGCAAGATATTTTTTATATTTTCTTTCAAGTGTTAACCTAATCTCACTTTAAAAATTATTTATCTCTTTGTATTAATTCGATATTTTTTTTTATTGTAATTATGCTACATTCATCTCATTCCACGTCAAATTTAAGAAAAAATAATAGGATAAATAAAGCATAGGTAAGACATTATCTTTAATTTTTGCAAAAGAACAAATACAAAAGCATAAGCATATTAAAGAGGACATACTTTATTTTTTACTTTATTATATGAATAATTATATTTATACAATATTTCTAAATATATATAATATTTAAAAATATTATATATTGTATAGACCATTTGTTAGATTTATTACACAATAAATAATATATATTTTACTATGTTACAAACTAGGTAAAAAACTAATTAAATTCATTAACATTTATCATATTACATAAAAAAATAATATTTCATTTCCCTGCCATTATAGTCTTTACTGTTTATTTAAACCATGAAAAAATAAATCACCACTTTTGATCAACATGCATTCTTACTTATTTATTAAATTTTCACATAAGTAAATAAGAACTTAACTGAATACAAACTAAATTAACTTTAATCTGTCAATTTTATTTAACTATACTTTTCACATGTCATTTTAAAATACAAAGAAAATATGATCATTTATTTCTACTATAACTATTATTTTATTACATTATTTACTTTTTTAATAAGTTCCATGTACTTAAATTAAAGAATTAGAGATAGGGAAGTAGTCAATTTATCATAATAAACATTGAAATATTTTTTTAATATAATAAAAAATCTATTTTAATAATTTATTAATTTGTTTGGCTTTTAATAAATTTTATGTATATTCATTATTTGTCTTCCGTTTTATAAGATTTAAAATTTTTAATTGTTTTTTATAAAGTTAATTGCATAATAACATTATTTTTTCTTCAATAAATATATATACTAATTATTAAATACGATATGGATACTCAGTTATATTATATTTGATATTAATATTATTCTTGTTTATTATACTAAAAATGATATATATACATATATATATATATATATATATATATATATATATTTATTTATTTATTTTAATTATTTCAATTTTATTTTGATACGATTTTCAGTAAACAAACAATTTCTAAACTATAATTAGTGATACTCAAAAAAAGAATAATATATATATATAAACATTTTTTTATAATTGTTGGTACATTATATTTCAAACTTATAACATCTACATATGGTAAATAATAAAACATACCATAATATTTTTAAATTAGTTTTGACACAATGTTCCTCCAAACCTTAATTGTTAAACACAATTTTTACATTAATTTTGAACTTATTTTCGTGTGTGTCAAATTAAAATATACAGAATGCATTGTAATATCTGATCCAAAAGTTCCCTTATTCTTCATTCCCTCCTATGATATGTTTTATTTTTTTCTTTTCATTTTTTAACCCCACAAAATTTTAGCCTTTAGCTTTTCCACAAAAGCTCTGTCAACACTCTTCTTAACTGATTATTTACTGTTAAATTTCTCCACAGCTCTTTGTTTATTGTTGATTAAATTTATTAATGCAAGTTATAATTCTTATTCAATGAACATTGCATGATTCCACGATAATCAATCTTTATCCCTTCCTACTTATAATTACCATTAAAGCATTAACCGAACAAGAAAGATAAATTTATCTTACGATAAATAATAAATCATTTGTTTTTATTCTTTAGGAAGAAAGTATTTAATGAAAGAGCAGATACATTTAATAGTCATACGCCAAAAGCATTTAATGCTTTCTTTATTTACTAAATATGAAAATTAGCGTAATTAATTATTATTTTATTAATTTGTGATTAATATTAATTAACTTGAATAAAATAGAGTATTAGAAGGACACGGAATTTTAGATCTTAAAATGCATAAATAATAAAGGCTTCTTAAGAGTTGTGAATTAATTACCCAAACCAAACGTATACGAAGTCCAAAATACAGAGATAGCGTATGTATAATAGTAGGTTATTTTCGTATAGCGGAAAAAAAAATACGAGAGATTTGAAGAAAAGGACGAATAAAATTGAAGCTCCGAAAAAATGAAATTTCCCCAAATCTGAATGGGAACATTTGCCCTAACCCATTTCCCTCTATTCGGATCCTCCAGTCACGACGACGGTTCCCGGATCCTGCGCTCATCGGTTGGCCGGGGAAGCGGATGATGGATTGCGGCGTTGGATCCATCGTGTGGGTGCGTCGGCGGAACGGGTCGTGGTGGCCGGGTCAAATCCTCGGCCCCGACGACCTCTCCGCCTCTCACCTCACCTCACCTCGATCCGGAACCCCCGTCAAGCTCCTCGGCAGAGAAGACGCCAGCGTGTAAGTTTTCTTCGCCGATTCCGAATTCGCGACTGAGTTAGTTACCACTGCAATGCATAGCATTTTTTAATAGTGTGTGCTGATTTTTCTGTCGTTTTAGGGATTGGTACAATTTGGAGAAATCGAAGCGTGTTAAGGCATTCCGGTGTGGTGAGTTTGATGATTGTATTGAAAAGGCTGAATCTGCTCAGGGGGGTCCCCTGAAGAAGAGAGAGAAGTATGCGCGGCGAGAAGACGCCATTCTTCATGCTCTTGAGCTTGAGAAACAGATTTTGAAGAAGCAAGGGAGATCAGGTGGTAGACCATCGAATGCTTTCAAAAGGGGTGTAGTTGCATCGCCACCGGAAGCACTAGGAAATGAGAATGAAAACCATGCAAGTTCTTTTATGTATTGTGAAAGTGAGTCTGGTGGAGGTTTCTTTCCGCCGGAGATGGCCAAGGATGGGAATCAGCTGCGTGGGGAAGTGGATTATTCTGAAACAACACCTCGGATGAGAGACTTGCAGGATTTTGGGCTCAGAATTGCCCCTGCAAAGAAGAAGCTTCCGTCTTTTGTTGATCCCAACATTTATCAGAAACGGGCGGTTGATGATGGTGCTCGGGCTCTTGCCAGCGGTGGGATGCGCGCTGGGAGTGCTCTTCACATGAATGGTAAAATTCTCTAGAAAAGATAAAGAAAAGGGTAGATGAGAGATTGAGTTAGAGTGAGAAATGTTTTTGAGAAGAAGCATACAAGGCACTCCTTTTCATTGTGAAAATTAGCTAGATGTTAAATGTTTTAACCTGACTATGGTTCTGTTTTCAGGGGCTGGACAAATCGGAGCTTCACGAGCAAAAAGGAGCAGATGTGTGTATTTTCCGACCGAGTCCAGTGATTCTCTTGATTACAGAGAGACTCTGCCCCGAGTTGAGATGTCACCTTCCCAACGCAGAAGGGAGTTTCCTTATCATGGTTCAATGGTTGGAGAGACTGAATATGCTTTTATGGATGATGTTGAATCTGATTCTTCTGAGACCGCTTGTACTGATTCTGATTCGGATTCTGATTCTTCTGAGACAGAACCAGACTTGGATGAAGAGATGACAATATTTTCAGGTTAAATTTCTGCCATTCTCGTACCATCCTTGTCTTAGCTGTATAATCTATTTGCCACAGCCTGAGAAAAAAACTACATAAAAAACTGCCATATCCATTCTGTCAGTATCTTTAATTTAGTGTTTTCACTTCTCTTATACTTAATTACGGTCCATGATTTCTTGCAGTTAACATAGTTGTTAGTTATTCTTGTGGCATGATTGTATATGGTTATTGAAATGAACAATGTGCAAGTCCTTGTCTCTGCATCTAATGTAGTTGTTCTTCTTTTCTACATTCCTGTATCATTCCATATTTGGTTTACTAATTTGCAACTCCAACTAGTGATTGTATCCTGGGAAATGACTTAGAATTAGCTGAGTTAAGATGACAAACCATGTCCTCTTAAGATCTGCTTTCCTGCTTTCCTGCATTCTCATTTCATCTTTTCTAATGCTGGCCTATTATTTGTTACCAAGATATAAAGTTGTGATCCTATTCCTACCTTTGATTGGCCAATCTGCTGAAGAATTTATCATACGATTCTAAGATCTCCCACAATATTAAGGAACTCCTGTACCTTTTACTGCACATGTAAGAACTGTGCACCTAAGAAAGATAGTTCACAATTAATAAAGATGTACTCTGTGAACATGCCGATTTGCTAAGTCTTATCATTGAAATTTGTGGAGAGGGATTAAGAAGGAATTGTCGTATCATGCATTTTATAGTTTTGACTGGTTTTCTGTAATGTTACTTGGGAGTCACTTCCAATTTGCGTGGGATTTATAGCCTCATTCATGATAAGCACTTAGGTTTCTGCTTGTGTGTGACTTTGTTTTAGCTTTCTTTCACATCATCCTTCATGGCTTTACTCAGGATGTTCCTATAACTGCAGAAAATGGTCATGATGCTGAAGAACACGAGAGCACTAGCAGTGAGGAGCTTGATGAATTAGCAAATTCCAGTGACATGCCTCACCTTTATCCTCGTGACGTAATAACATCTAATGAAGCTGTGTCTAAATGGCAACTAAAAGGGAAAAGGAATAATCGGAATCTTGTAAAGAGGTCTGTTGGTGCTTCTGATGGAAAATGTAATATGTATGGAGCAGGAGCAGACGTTGAAGTAAAGAGTAGTAATTTAAGGCACAATGTAAGTCCAAGTTTGCACCGCTACAAATTTGATTTTGGTGATACCTTTGATGACGATGATCAAAACTTTGGACTGGAAGATGAATACCCTCTATCTTCTAGATCCATATCAAGAAGTCAAAGTAAAATTCATCGTGGTGTAGCTTGGAATGATTTGGCCTGGGATGATCATCCGTCTTCTAGAAGACATTGGGATGCTAAAGCATATTCTCCATTGTATGGTGACCGTTATCATTTTGGTGGTAGGGGCAGGCCGATGCTAGTTAATGTAGATTTGAAGGTTCAAGCAAGCTATCGGAAAGAGTGTGTACCCTTCATTTCGCTAATGAGTAAATTAGATGGGAGGGCAATAGTAGGGCACCCAATCCAGGTTGAGGCTCTCAAGGATGGTTCATCTGATATTCTATTTCCTACAATTGATGACTTCAGTAATGATGTGACTGGTATTGAGGGAAGTAGTGTGCTTCCACCAGCATGGAGGACTGCAAGGAGAACTGCAAATTTTCGCATCCCGCGCCCTCATGCGCAATCATCAAATGGTGCTGAAGGTGCGGCTGAGTTTCCCTCTTCAGATCAAGAACAAAGCTTTGAATATAAAAGTTTAAATGCTGGAAGTTCCAGTCACCAGGCTAGCCTTCAAAAGAAGAGTGGCCTTAAAAGTCATCGATCTTCAGCAGAAAGAAAGTCCTTAAAAAAGGTGCCAAAGAAATTGAGCTTGTCATCTTGCCAAAAAACTAGAACTCTGTCCTCATTATCTACTGAGCATAATTTTAGTAGAAAGTCATTACATGATAGCAGTAGTTATCAAACAGATAGATTGACTAAACCAGACATTTCTGGGTCCACTACAGTAGCTTGCATACCAGTCCAGTTAGTGTTTAGTAGATTACTCGAGAAGATTAATAGGCCTCCATTGAAAACACCTAGTAATGTGGCTTTGCTGAATACTGGTGTGGATAGGAATTCATAGGTTACATGTACATTGTTATATGGCAAAAATAATCTTACAGTTGTAGCACAATATATTAGGCATGTCTTTTTTCCAACATAGGGAAGTCCTATTCAATTTAGTGTCAGCATTTTAAGGATTAATATGCTGTATAGTTCCCTATTCATCATGTATCTAGTCTAGATAAATAAAAGGTACATGGAATTATTTAGCTGTCTTGTAAGTGTACATTTGCCGGATCTTTGTTTCCTGAGAACTGCAATTAGCTAGTTATTGATTTATTTGTTCCAATATTGATGGCAAGTTGAGACTCCAGTAGAATCTAATGCTTTGGTAATTAATATTTTGATGCTTTGTAGCGGGAAAATCTACTAAGTCCAAGGTTTTCTGAATACAGACACAAATATATATTACTAACTTAAGTTGTTATTTATCGCTTATTTTTAACATATAATGCTCGTTATCTCATTTGGAAATTCATGCATCTGTTACATAAACATGTACACAGCTGCTTATAGTTGGGTCTATTTGTGATGATTATGATATTTGGTAAGTTTGCGTTAGACATTTGTTTTGTTGTTTTCTAATGCATTACATTACGATATAATAGTGGTACCGAGTTAGATTACACACTTAAACAATTTACATTGTTATATATCTAAGTTTTAATTTGTTTATCGAAAGTGCCAGAACGCTTAAACCGTTTTGAATGCATTCAACTGACAGTAATTCGATTGAGTATTATTTTTTGTAATTAAGTAAAAAAATCATTTTGAATTATTAACAATTATTCAATATTTATTTATTTTTTACATTTAATAGTAATTGAATTATTTTACTAAAAAAATAAAATTCACTATATAAATTATCTTATCAAATAAAATATTTGAAAAATGAAATAATTTCAAAGAGGATAACCCTAATGTATCTGAATATTTTAAAATTAGTAAAATTCTTTATCATGGACTAAGGTTAAGGAAATGCTATCAAAGGTAAAGAAAGAAACATGGACAAAATAAAATGAAAGAAATAACTATAAAGGGATCCACAAACTCTCCCCACGGTTTTATAAGTGTTTCTTTTAATAAGGAAAACATAGTACTATTGTTCTTCAAGTTAAACGTCTTTAAGGAGTTCAGACTAAAACTGTAACTAGTGAAGTTTATAGGTAAATTTATTTCCAATTTATAGATACTTAGCAGTTACAATAAAAACTTAAGTACATGTGTTTTTGGTATTTATAATAAAAGGAATGTTTTCCCTAGTCTACCGAAAAGATTTTTTCTTTGAGAAGTACTACATTAAATAGTTAGTAATTTATTTTTTTCCTACTTTTACTTTTACTTGTAGTTAGAAATGAACTCTCTATACATGATTAGTAGGAACTTTTTATTGTCAAATTTTTAAAAGGATGATTTACAAAAAATATTCAGTAATATCTATAAGAACACATGATGCTAAAAAGCACAATAGATAAGCAATAGCAACTTAATATAAATTTAATGTTTTGTTGACAATTGACTTATAAGAACTCAAATAAACTTAACCTACATTAAATGATTTTTATTTTTTATCTTATTTATTGAATTGTGTTATTCACTATTTTTTTTTATGAATTTGTGTTGTCATTAAGAAATTGATCTTGGATATTATTTATTTTACCAAAATATTGTTTTAAAAATAAGGTATGAAATTACATTGTTAAATTTCCTTATTATTATTTTTATAAATAAAAAAATTTAAATTTAAATTCAATTATGAAATTATGTTGAAAATATATATAACATATATTTTTAATATAACATACCAGCGTTCTTATCATCGTCTCATTAACTCAATGTTTTAATAGAATAAATTACCATAAGTGTCATGAAATTCTAATAGTTTGGATAACACTTGACAGTTTAGACAAAGTTTGGTAGAGACAAAAAAAGAAATAAAATATGGAAAATTTGGAAAATTCTAAACTTTAAAGTCTAAAGTCTAAAAAGAAGAAAAAAAAAAAGTTGAGTTAAAGGTAAAAAGGTGAGGAAAAATAGATACAAAAGTTAAAATGTTTTTTTAATGTAAATATGATTATTGTTAGTTCTTTAAAAAATATTTATTTTATATTTTCAATTGTTATTTTTTAGCCTTTATTGTAGTTATAGTTAGTTATCCTTAAAAACCAAAATATTAATTGATCTATTTACGAATAATATTTCCTATTAAGATAAAACCATCCTTGTTCTTTAGGGAACTTGTGGTACTCGCTTCCCAGTTTACAAAAATAAAAATCACCCATATATTTATGGATATTTAAAAAAATGGTTTTCAATTTCATTTCGATAAAAAAAAAACATAAGATCAAAATATAAATTAATTTATATAATTATAATAACGTAAATTTGAATAAAAATTCGTTTTTTTAAAACATCAACAAGAAATAAAACTTTAAGTAAAATAAAGTTTAAAATATTTAAATTGGTATTTTCTTGTATAACAAGCTTATACTAGTCACCTTTAGATTTAAAAGTCCAAAAAATAAATTTATGAAAATATCTTGAAGGTATAAAATTTTAATTCAAAATATTATTTTAATTACCTAACCATAACAATATTTATGTAATTTTACTAGTATCTTACCCAGTATCTCACCCCTGCAACGCACTGGGATTTAATTAAATTAAAATAAAAAAATTATATTTATAATTTTTTTTATATTATTATTATTATTTATTTAATATAATTTAGCAAAACTTTATAATTGATCCATATAAAAAGATGTGAATGATATTTTTAAACATTTTGGTTAAGTCTTTAATAAATCTTAAAATAGTTTGACAATCTTTCATATATCTTTAAACATTTTCGTCAAAATCCTAAACTAAAAATATTTAAAATATATTTAATTATTATATCATCATTTATTTTTAATCTATTCTATAAAATAACTTATTTAATTTTATAATAGTTGTTTAAAAATATATATTATATAATTTTGATTTGTTAAAATTTGAAGAATTAAAATAAAGATAAAAAATAATAACAAATATTATATATTAATTATAAAATAATAATGTATAGTATTCATTAATGAAATATAATTAAATTTATATACTCAATAACAATTACTGAATAAATTATGTCTTAAAAATTGAAATTTTATTAAAATATAATATAAAATAAAATAAGAAAATTTCAATAATATATTTATTAAATATGAATACTGACTTTTCGAAGTCATTGGACCTGAGAAAGTGGGTTTTAATTTTGTAAAATCAAATAATAGGTAACTTGTTCCATTCTTGTGTCAAGTATACCCATTTCAAATGGAGAGTGCTCATTTGAAAGGAAGAGTCACCCTATTTAATATTTAATTTTAAATAAATTACATTACTAAGGATAAAACGATTAAAATAAAATAACAATTGAAATTTTTATTTTATTTGAATTTGATAATCTATATTACATTCACAAGCATAAGTGTTAAGAGTTAACTGGAGGTCATTAGAATTTAATGAGATTAAGACTCAATTAAAAGTATTTAAAAGTGTTAATAAAAAAGAATAGAGAGTGACAATACAGAAAAAAGTTGAAAAATTCACCATCTGTTTATTAATTGCACTGCCAATATCAAAGTTCTAAAAACATGAAACTTGTGTCTTATTTAAGTGTTGTGCCAATATCAAGTTTCCACATAAATGTGGGCTATTTCCATTTAATTTTTGCCAAAACCCTATTCACATTCAAGCATGCAAGTGAAGACCATCTCTTAACATTATTTAAGATAACATAGGTCTCTAACACATATCAATTTTTTAATGCAATTAAATTATATGACCTTGTTATATGTGTTGTCAACTAGCACCACCTAATTTACTCAACTAAAATTAATGTAATTAAAATATTAAAAAAAATAACAGTATCTTCTCTTTTGCTACTCTACTCTAGACCTTCCCTTAATAATATCTTAAAAAAATCCCTTTTAACACTATTACTATTTTTTTTAAGTTACTTTTTTTTAAACATCAAATATAAAACTATTATTTCAAATTATATATATATTTTATTCTTAAAAAGTTTTTGTAATATAAATATACTTTATATGTACTTAATACTAAAACTTAATTTATTTCAATTAAATTTATATTATGATGTAAATTTATTCTTAGGCGAGGAAGTTATAATTTCTGTTGAATTTTTATATGCACTTTTGGTCTCTATTTGTATCTTTATTACAATGCTTATATTTTTAAAAAATTATTTTGATTAAATTCTCAGTTTTCAATATACTTTATTTATTTATTTATTTTATTTAGTTTCATTGAAGTTCATGCTGACCTATTAATTTAAGATACTATTAAAAAATATCAATTAGTTAAATGTAAACTTTAAAAGAAATAAAAGTATCCGAAATTGAAGATTGGATTGAAATTACATATTCTTAAAATCTAAGGATTAAGATGGCGGGAAAAATATTTGAAGAATCACAATCATGAATCTAAAATAAAAAAAATGTCCAAAATTGAAATATGGCCTCTTTAATTGTTGATATATTATTCGAAGAAATTATTTTAGAAATAAAGATTAAAAGTAGTATTACAGGTATAAGAGACTAAAAGGCTGATTGCTTAAGCTTACGATTTTTTTTGCAGCAATTATAAATAAATACGTAAAATACACATTGTATTTTATCTATATTAGGAAACGAGAAAAAAATACATTAAATGTCTGAATTGGCAAATATTTATTGATGTTTAATCCAAAAAAAAAAAATATAAAGTAATACACACTATTCTTGAACCAACTTACCAATTTAAGCACAGGCCCAGGCCCAAAAATTCAAATTTGAAAAGGAGGCTCCAACGGTCATATTCTCAAACGTCATGTCCGATTAACCCTTGAAATTGTACATATAAATACCCCCACTCATTGCAAAGCTCTTCACTCTCTTGCAGTGTGTGTCTCTCTCGCTCTCTTTCGCCGCATCTTCAACAAACCAAAACACCTTGTTTTGTTTCTTTCGTTCTCTCATCAATGGATTTCCACTCTCTCTCACGGAAGCAGCTACAAACCCTCTGCAAGAAGAACAAGATTCCCGCTAACATCACCAATGTTGCCATGGCCGACGCTCTCGCTGCTCTCGATCAGGTAAAAATTGTTTCATCCTTCCATTTTTTTTTATTTTCGAATTTTTTTCGTTACTGCGCCGATCTGCATCTTAAGCGTCCATTGCTGTCAAATGTTACTGTTCCATTCATTCTGCGTTCCTTATATTCACAAAGACTGAGGTTCTTGTTTGAATTGGTGAGCTAGGTTTTTGGTTTTCTAAATTAGGTTTTCATTTTCTTGAATTGATTGATTTCAGGTTGAAGGATTGGATGAAATTTTGAATCCAATCGAGGCTGATGCTCCGACCCCGAATGTTAATCTCCGAACGGCTGGTAGAGCCTTAAGTCAAAGGAAAGCAGCGAGGGCGGAAGCTGAAGGTTCAACGGTGAAGGTTTCGGCCTCTGCCAGGCCTCTGCGTGGGGCTAGAGTTGGAGTTGTATTAATGGAGCAAGAAAACAAAGATGCCAATGTCCCACCGGTCACTCCTGCTGTGGGTAGGAGAAGGGCTACTGCGGTTTCTACTCGCAGGAAGAAAGATGTTGAGATGGTGGAAGAAGACGGTGATAAGAACGATGCGCCTAAAACAGTTGCTGCAGCTTCCGTGGGTGGGAGAAGAGGTACCGGTCGTTCGGTTTGCACCAGCAAGATTGAGACCCCCGGTGGTACTTCAGTGCAGAGAACATATAGCACGAGGAGGTCGGTTAGATTGTTGGAGAATGGTTTGTCTAAGATGAGTTTGATTGACGCTGAAGAGACTGAAGTTGTCAAGATTGATGATGATGATGATGTTTCTCAAGAACTGAGTAATGTCTCGCACCAAGTAGAAGACTCTTGTGATACTGAAAAGGGTATATATATACATTACATATGTCTGTTGTGAATATTTGTATTGTTTTTAATGGTGTTTGGTTTTCAATCAACTAATTTGTGAGAGTGGTTGATGCAGGATCTAGTTTGCAGACGGATTCGATTGTGGTTTCTGAAAATACTCAGGAGTTTGAAGTTTGTTCTTCAGAGAAGAACACTCAATATGAATGCCAGTCACATGATTCTGCTTCAGATGAGAAATTAGTTTCTATGACAGAAATTAATACGGTGGTTGAACCAGATGGTTTAGATGAAGCTGAACCGGAGAAAATCAACAGCTTGGAGCTGGGGGCTGAACCAAAGGCGTTAGATGAAGCAGGTTTGTTTTTTCTTCTAAATAGTTATCTATTGTTGTAGTTAGTTGAGCTACATTGTTGATTGCGTGCACTGCGTCAGTTGAGTGATTGGAATATGATCACATTTCAGGATCTGAGCCGTTACCTGATCTGGAGGAAACTTGTGATTCTTCGGAAGTAGAAACTGAAAATAAGGAATGCGTTGGAGCCCACCAAGAAAGTGTTCCTGTCGAGGAATCCACAGATGCTTTTATGGAGGTTACTACCCTAGAAATCGCTGACATGGAACCTGATAACGTTTCTGTGGATGTTACCGATCAAGATGTTACTGATTGCAAGACTAATGACCAAGTCAGCAATAAGGGTGATGATCAAGAAGATATTAACAATGATCAAGATGTCATGAATGGCGATTTGGAAATAGTTGAGCTCATAGATGAAAATATCAGTCATGAGGGTGATGATAAAGAAGATACGAAAAATGAGCCAGAAAAGGAGGACGGATCAAATGATCAAGGTTCGTTTATGCTCTTTTTAATAATTGTTAATTATGGTGGTTAGTACTTGTACATTGATGATAGCGTTCTTCAGCATGGGCATCTAAGTATTGATCTGTACTGATTGGTTTGCAGGATCTGAAGTGTTACCTGTACGTGAGGAAATCGTTGCAGACAATTTTCCTTCTGAGGCATCCGAAGATGCTCTTGTGGGGGTTACTTACCAAGATACTGCAGCTTCGTCTCTTGTGGTGGCTGATGAAGATGTTGCTGCCTCGATTCCTCTGCCACCTGTTAGTGATGCTCCAACGGACATAAATGAATCTGTTGAGTACAACACCGGCGATGTAAACCACGATATGAAGGACGAAACTGAAGATTTGAATCTGGCATGTGGCAACATGACAGATGAAGATCACCAGTATCCTCTTACTGTTGATGAAAAAGATGCTAAAGAAAGTGACTCAATAATAGTTTCTGAAATGGTTCCTGAGCTCGAGTCAATTTCTAATTCTGCTGGTGAGCTCCAAGAAGAAGAATTGAAAAAAGCTAAACCAGAGCAGATGGAAGCAGGGACACATAGTGCTCCTGATGTTACTGAGGCACAAGCTGAAGAATCTGAGCAACCTGTAGCAGGACAGGTAGTTATGTTGCAAGTTGATAATGTATTTTCTGGTATTCTGGATGGAATGTGTAGTTCTCAAATCTCTCTTGTTCATCAGCAGGTTCCAGTTGAGGTTGTTTCCCAAGAAAATGTGTGCTCTGATGTTCCGGTTCAATCGGTTGTTTCTGACCGATTGAAGGAAAATATGACCTCTGATGATCTACATAACAAGACTATGGGGGAACTTAAGAGGATGCTGAAGAGTTTAAGGCTAGGTGGTGAAAAATCAGACTGCAACAAAACTACTAACAAGGTTAGGCTAATCCCTCTTTCGCGAGTTACTTATGTTTGATTACTTAGTGTTGTCACTGTTTATGTTAGATTTTTTAGTAACATTCTTCGATCTTAACAGGCGCAGGAAGGGGATAAGAAAAGAACTGCACTGCAGGTACTGCCACAGAATCGGATGACAAGTGGGGAAGCTGAGATTGATGACTGAATAATTATAGACAACATGAATGATGATTGGAATTTTGCACTCCCCAAATAAATCTTTCGGATGTTAAGTAGTCGTATAGGACCAAACCAAACCTAGGTTTGGTGTTCTATAGCTGTTCTTGGTCACTTTGCAGATTTTTCTTGTAATTTTGCTGGTTGCAAGAACTTATTGTTCTGGAATTTTTATTTCTATGCATAAAACCTCTTGAGGAATGAATGCACCAATAGTGCATTTTTAGTATACCTGATTATATATCCCAAGTGCATTTTTTATATAGAATTCAAGAAAATTATAGCAGTGACGCATACAATATTCATATTATTATAACTTGCCTGGTCATGGATGATGATGCATGGATGAATAATCAGGGAAAAGAATTGCAAAAGATGCAATATATGTAGTGAACCAGAGTTCCGAGCTGCAGTAGATTATCCTTTCTCAAATAATAGTTAAATTATTTGGTATTAGTAATCGCCTAAAATATATACTTTTATGTTTTTTGTTTGAAAATCCACAGGAAAGGATTTTAAAAATTACTGCTTATTTTCATAATTTATTAGTACTTTCTCAAAAATAAAAAAAATTATAAATATAGTTGTTATATGTAATAATGTAGTATCCTATAGAAAATTAAATTACTAATGTAGTCTTATTGAAGGCATTATTACTAATGTTGTCTCTTATAAAAAAATAAATTAATCACTAATGTTAAATTGATTATTAAATTTTAATTGAATATAATTGTAAAATTATTATACAAATTGATAAGTTATTGTAAATTGGAAATGAATTTGATTAAGGAAACATTAATGTTTTTTTAATACATCTGGTTTAAATTTTTTCGGACAAAAATGGCTTGTAGGGAAACTGCAATCTTATTTTTTTAGGGAATCGTTAAATTGAAAATGAATTTTATAAGTTGGAATTAAAGTTACGTTGTTTTATTCTTATAGTGTGTTTGGTAGAAAAAAATAAACAAATAAAAAAAAGAAAAGAAGCGAAATATGAGAATAATATGAAGAAAATAAAAGTATGTGTGAAATGCAATGTTTTGATTAAAAATAATAATAAAAAAGATATAAATAGTGACTACGAGGTTAAAACAGAATATTTTTTTTTTTTGAAAATATGTGTGAAACGTAATGTTTTGATTAAAAATTAAAAAAAAAACAAAAAGATAGAAATAGTGGCTACGAGGTTTAAACAGGGAATATTTTTTGAAAATTATTTAATTTAGATGTGTAAGTTTCTGTGTAAGATTTTGTTGGTGGATCTGTGAGGGTGATAAGTAATATTATTTAGATTGTGAGAAATATATGGAAAGTTTGTAAATAATTTGGTGAGTATGATAAATAAAAAATATTTTAATTAATGAAATTTAATATTATTATTTTATCTTTATGTTTAAAATAAATTTATAATGAATGATGATAAATTATTTATAACTATTGTATAAGTGTAGATAAAACATCATTATCGTAAAAGGGAACTATAAACTAGGAGACAAAACAAAAATGAGAGAGTGATTAGAAAAACAAGGAGGTGTGAATAGTCTTACTGAGATCCTATAAGGAAGGCCCACGAGGAAGCGAGTCCATTGGACCAATACAAATACGCAGAGCCCAACGAACGCACACACACCTCGACGCAGTTCCTCCGCTGACGGCGACGGAGGCTGCTAACCAATACAATCTTCTGAAACCTCTTCTCACCACCACGCCGCTTCACATTTTCCAATCCACTCCAACTAATATCATAGGTACGTATCGTTATCTCCCACCGCAACGCACTGCCACCGTTTCAATTTCCGGCGAGAGAATTGATAATTTTCGCGATTTATTCCAGTTTCATTTCATGGAGACGCAACCGCATGAGATTTTACAGCAGCCACCGGTTTCTTCAAATGAAGCCCGCAATGATGACGCGGCGAATCACAGGTGATTGCAGTTTCACTCTCTCCTGTTTACGAAATCACTGCTATACCTAATTCAACGATTTTTGGTTCAGTAGAGACGCCGAGCAAACTCAAGATGTTTCGAGGGAAGAAGTTCTGCAGACTCTGCAAGTTATCGCATCTACTGGCAAGTTCTGGTATGAGTTATTGGAGTACCGACTTTTGTTATCAGGTTTCTTGTTCATAAGATATGTGTCTGTGTATATATATATATATTTTCACATTGAACTACTTATTCACATGATAGAATTAATCCTATATGCTTGGGACTTGGTAGTGTATTGTTAGGGCACACGTCAGGAAGCACGTGTATGTATATAATCATGTTCAGTTTGAAAATAACGCAGAAGCTGCAAAGTGTAGGTTCTGTTCAGATGCGTGTAAGATTTGTACAGCACAACCGGACATGGTAGTAAATAATATGCAGGGAATGTGTTTGGTTGTGATTTTAGTCAAAGGCAACGGTTTGTGCTCGGTACTTTGAGGTTTTGAAAGCGATGGAAGAAGACAGCAGTGAACTATTTTACTATTTTTTTGTTATATTTTTGTTTAGACAATGACTTAGGTGTGTAACTTTTGCTGTAAATATAAAGGATTAAGATGTTCGAGCTAGAAAACCTTAAGATTCTCCCTATTAAGAGTTCCATCCCATGGACTTACAACTAGTTATTCTTTTAACCGTTTGACTATTTTAGTCCATTGTTGTCGGTATTTAAAAGGCTAATGTGATGAAATTTTTGAATAACAGGCATGACTGGGATAAGTTGAAGAGCATGCTATCCTTTCAGCTGAAGCAGGTATGGGGAGGTATGCTAGCATGCATTTTTATTTGTATTTTATTTGATTCTTCGAGGTATGCTAGATGTAAGTTTTTACTTTTGTCTCAGTTCATACAACTCCTAAATTTATTATTCATACATTGTAGTTCTTTTTCTGACAGCATAGATTGTAGGTCTCACACTGATATTTTGCCGTTCTCTCCGTATCTGAAATTGTTGTACAGGTACTGTCAGAGTACCCTGAGGCAAAATTGACGAGTGAGCAGCAGTATGCCTCAATGGGAGAATCCTACATTGAGTTGGTTAATAAACTAGATGAAGGTATCCCATCTAAAGTCCAAACCATTCATTGAACCAATAGAGAGTCTTGTCTAGGTTCAATAGAGTCTTGTTTAACTGTGAACTACAAATGTTACTATTTTCTTGTGTATCATTAATTAGTTGAATTTTATTTTTGCTATGTCTATATATTGAAAATCATTACAGTATCATTCCATTAAGATGTGCAAATATTTCTGAAACATTAAAGTTTCTTTTGACAAGAACTAATAAGATTGTTGACAAAATAATTTTGGGAATAGATATTCTTATATTGTTAAACTCCACAGCAATGGTCTAGTTATTTGAGTTTCCTATTAAAAGTTGTGGGATACATGTGTGGTACACTCTTCTCCCTTTGGTGCATTTTATGGTAAATAATCTTTGAGCTGGTTCAACTTGTCAGACTGAGGCCAAAGAAACAGTTTGACCAGTTTGTCTGTTCTCTGCTACTGGTTAAGACTTGATCAGACTTGTTCATGTTTGAACTGGACTGTCTAGTCAGTTTAGTCTAGTTCTCAAGACATTGGCATAGTTCCAAGTATGCGTACAATATATTTCTGCATGTCTAATTATGTTTATTGCACAGAGAAGTTGATGTATACAAACTATTAGTTGTAAGGCTTTTCTTTCCTGGGGTAGAATATTTTGTTTTGACAAAATTTTCTCGGAGAATGCTCAGTGTTAACAGATAATGCCAATTATTTAGAATCACGTGTGAAATTCTTTAGTAATTTTGACTGTCATTTTGTCTACATGTCTATATGGATTAATTCCCTCCTAAAGAAACCAAAAGGTTTTAGAAGAGCCCCCCCCTGAGATTAGTTTCATTGAGTATTAGGTTGATATCCTCTGGTTTAAACCCCTTCAATCTATTGTTCGATGTCATTTCATAATGATGTAGTCTCCAAAAGTGATGTCCATTTAGCTGTTAGAGAAATCATTTTGGATAGCAAGTTTCATAGACTCAACCCAGTCAAATTCAATTTTAAGCCTGCAACAAATCTTGGATAGTTAATAACAAGATAATCTCTTTTCATTGCATATTTTGATTTCACATTGTTGCTCAGATTCTTTGAATGTTTAAGCTGAATGTTTAACCTGTTATTATTTACTTGCCGTATTAAACTTTTTGTTCATATTATTTGGGGGGTATAAGCTCCACTAAAATATTTTGGTATGCTTTTCTTTATGGATTCCAGCTCTTACTTGTTTCATTGAAGGCCCTCCATTTACCCTGCAAAGGCTTTGTGAGGTAAATCCGTCTTTGTGCTGTGCATTATTTGTTCCGGCATTATTACTATCATGTTTAACATGCTAGCATCGTAATATCTAATGTTACCTTGTCTGATATTACACTGAACAGATCCTATTGGATGCAAGAAACATTTATCCTAATCTTTCAAAGCTTGCTTTAGCTCTTGAAAAGGTATGTTATACAATTTGGCATGTGAACTGCTGTTCGATTTTTATGACTGCTACTTAAGTTATACAGTTTATGATTGCGAATAATAAAAAAAACAATTTACTTGACTTCTGTCTGTCTTGTGTGTTTTTTTTTTTTTTTTTTTTTTTTTTTTTTTTTTTTTTTTTTTTTTTTTTTCTTTTTCTGTAGAACTTATTAGTTACATCTACATTGACAATCTGCACTGATCCATACCCGCAAGCAACGGCAAAAGTGCCAGTTGACCAAGAGAAGGCAAATGAAAAGCAGGATGAGCAATCTGATACTGCACAGAACGGAGTTGAGCCTCAGGTGCCTGACAAAGACGAAGTAATGACCGAGGCTGATGTGGGGGATGACATGACCATTGACATGGAAGCTTTTGAAGGCCATAAATCGTCAGAAACAAATTCTGAACCTAATGCTAATAATTGATAAGCTTCATGTTTAGTGTTGAGTTACTGTGCATTAAACCCATAAACACTAATGAGCTGAAAGACTTGGACGCCTACACTCCCGTGAGCCCCAAATGCTATGAGGACAGCGTGGACCTTGCTCATTTCAGAGTGCTTTAATCCCTGGTTTGGTAATCATTGGAGCTAGACATTCTTAGTATTTAAAAACAGAACAAAGTTTCTATATTGTGACTCGTGGATGCAATGCTTGTATTGGTGGCACAAAGTTGAATATCTTACTGTAGATCTGCTTTTAATTTGTCCTTCAAGTTATACGAACTTGTTCGTGAACTTTGGCATCCTTGACTTGGTAGTAGCTGCCACGCGTATTGATTGTTCTTTACAATGAGTAGATCATTATGCATTTATTGGCAACGTCTTGGGGCCATCAAATGTGGTTCATCTTGTTCTCTTACTCACCCAAGAAATAAAAGACCAATAAACAACTTCTCAAACTTTTAATATGTAGACGTAGTGGCAAAGAGGTTTCATCATAGTTTAAATACTAATGAAGATGGGAGGAACAAGGGATTAAATATGCATGTTATTTAGGAAGTACATGCATTTTAAATATGCAAACTTTGTGCTATGTCGTGTATAGGTTGTTTTGAAAGAACGAAACAAACATTGATCAATTACATACCTTCATCAAATAATTAAGAAGTTGAAAATGTTTTTACGATAGGTGTCCCTTACAGAAAAAACTGCGGAGCAGAATTTTATTTGTGAAGTAAAGAAGAGAACAATGCACTTTTTTCTTTAATTCGTACGAGTGGGTGTGGCTTGAACTTTGTCTAGTTAATCACTCCATTTATTGGAAAATCCTCTGCATTTGGTTAATCTTCTAAACAAATAATGATTCTTTAGTTGTGTATTTTAATTAAGATAAAGGGGAGAAAGAAGCAATATAGACAAGTTTCAAACAAAAGGGAGTGTAAGGTTGAAAAAGGTTTTAACCTTCCATTTATATTTAACTAAGGATACAAACAGCTTATTGACGGAAAAGATGAAATTACAAAAATAAAAGGGAGTATACTATGTTTGAGGGTTTAAACTATTTAAAATATAATAACAGAATGAATTAATAAAGGAATCCCCTTTTGTTTCGGGAATATGGGAATGCATTTTCGTTACGAAAAAATATCCACACAATGAAACGATAATTTTGTTTTATGCCTTCCTTTTGCATGTCAAAACATAAAACTGAAACGATTTTCATAATGAAGTTCCAACACAATAAAAATGGATAAAAAAAACTGAACTTGCTTCCTCGTTTCCCTGAGGAAGATATCTGCTATCGCAAAATCAAATTTTTTATTTTTAATATTCATGACGCATGCAGAGTGCATGTAAAATCCTTTAATTAATTTGTAATAAGAAGGGCTATTGGTAACATGCAAGAAGAACGTAAGAAGGAGTCTGCACCTGCGATTTATGGAGAGATGGGTGGCTCCAAGTGCTTTCGTTGTAATACAAATGCAATGCCTCAATCCTCTTCCCCTCAAACCTTTCATCTTCCGTCTCCAATCCCTCAATGGCCTCAAGGTGTAAATTTATTATATAAAGGCTTTTCCTTAATATCACTAAATATTTCATTGTAGCAACATGCGTTATTATTTGGATTTTTGAGGGTTACCATGCATTTCTTTTCAACCTTCATGCAAATAAACACGTCTTGTCTTTCTTCCTATGTATCCTGAGCAGATGACATTATTTTTTTTTTCCACTCTCATTCCTTTCTGAATTATCATTTATGTACCTTTCCCATGGCATGTTTGATGAGACTTGATGTGAGTAAAATTTCAGTGCATTCAGTAATACCTTCATAATAGCATGATTTACGTATTATAATTCATCAAATCTTAATTCTTTTACGAATTTATCTTTGGGGGTGATTTGCAGTAAGTTTGTTGTTGAAAGTAACAATTTTTGCTAGATAGATTGTTGAAAGTAACATTGTAGTCTCAATGCCGCATAACATTTGAGAAAAGAACATTAACTTATACCTCTGAACAATTTCATATATATATTTCATCACAGGACAAGGTTTTGCTTCTGGCCATATAAATCTTGGTGAAATACAAGTTTCCAAGGTCACTAGGTTTGAGGTTATTTGGAGTAGCAGTGCTATGCTAGACACTAAAAAAGCTGTTACATTCTATAGGCCTGTAGGAGTACCTGAAAGTTTTCGAATTCTTGGTCACTATTGTCAATCCGATGACAAGCCTTTAAGGGGTTTTGTACTTGCTGCTAGGGAAGTTGAAACTGCTGATACTTACAATCAAGATAAGTCACCCCCTTTGAAGAATCCCCTTGATTTTAAGTTGGTTTGGGGTGAAAATGCAGGAAGTTTGGAACTTTCAGGAGTATACTTCTGGGTTCCTAAACCTCCTGAAGGTTACAAGGCCCTTGGCTGTTTGGTCACTACCAAACCTGAAAAGCCTTCATTGGATGAAATGTCCTGTGTTCGTGCCGACCTCACTTGTAATTGTGAACCTTACCGCCAAATACTCACTGCTGGCTCTAGAATTCCGGAGTTTTCATTTCAGGTATGTAGTTTGAGACCTTGTGATCGTGGCATGCAAGGGAAAGGAGTTTCTGTTGGGACTTTTTTCTGCAGCAGTGGCTGGACCATGAGAGAAGATGTACCTGTTGCATGCTTGAAGAACCTGAATCCTGCAATGCAAGTAATGCCAAATTTGCAACAGATACACGCACTTGTTAAGCATTATGGCCCTACTGTTTTCTTTCATCCTCAGGAAATTTACCTGCCATCTTCTGTGGATTGGTTTTTCTACAATGGAGCACTTTTGTACACAAAGGGTGTGACTACAGGAGAGAAAATTGATGCAAGTGGGTCAAATCTACCAGGTGGGGGAACAAATGATGGCCATTATTGGATAGACTTGCCAAGAGATGATAAAAGGGATGTTGTGAAACGTGGGGACTTGAAAAGTGCAAAGCTTTATGTTCATGTGAAGCCTGCTGTTGGTGGGACTTTTACAGACATTGCAATGTGGGTGTTTTGCCCTTTCAATGGACCAGCCACTCTGAAAATTGGAATAAAGAACATTCCTTTGAGCAGGATTGGAGAGCATGTTGGTGACTGGGAGCATTTTACTCTTAGAATAAGCAACTTCAGTGGAGAGCTTTATAGTATATACTTCTCACAGCATAGTGGTGGTGAATGGGTGGATGCATGTGACTTGGAGTATATTGAAGGCAATAAAGCTGTTGTTTACTCATCAAAATGTGGACATGCAAGTTACCCTCATGCTGGTACATGTATCCAAGGTTCTTCAAAACTTGGGATTGGCATTAGGAATGATGCTGCTCGCAGTAATTTGTATGTGGATTCTAGTGTTCAGTATGAGATTGTTGCAGCTGAGTATCTTGACAATGAAGTTGCTGAGCCTCAATGGTTGCAATTTATGAGAGAATGGGGTCCCAAGATTGTTTATGATTCAAAAACTGAGCTGGATAAGGTGATCAATGCTCTTCCTGGCATGCTTAGATATTCTGTGAAGAGCTTGTTTAACAAGTTCCCAGTGGAGCTTTATGGTGAGGAAGGTCCCACTGGGCCAAAAGAGAAAAATAATTGGTTACAGGATGAAAGATGGTGATTTTTTGTGTTGTTCAAATCACACTGCCACTGCCTGTTGGTGAGTGCAAATTTTGGAGTGTTGTGTTGTGATTGAATTTGAATGTACATATAGATAGTTACATAGATAGATAGAATTATGTAATAAGTTTTAGATTTGGGTGGTGCTTATCTTTTTAATGTTTGGCTAATGATTTGTGCATCACTTGTAGTAATAGCTGCATATATCTCACACTGAATGAGAATTCTTATACTGATTGCCTCTCACAGTTATATTGCAATCTTAATTGTTGCACAAGGATTTCCTGTGACAAGATAATGGTGCTAGCATGGTATCGTGTCAAATAATCATATTCATGTAAATCTTGCGAGAAATATAAGGAAACCCTGTTTTTTTTTTTTTTTTTCTTTGGTATTTTCTTCAAAAGCAATGTATACATACCTTTGTTTTACTTTCATTTCGATACAACTTTAGAACTTAAATTGTGATTTCTTGTCCATCTTTTTTCACTCAATCCTTTTTATTTAAATATTTGGTAACTTCCAAAATGCTTAACAGGTCTTTGCTATTTTTTTTTCTTTTTATTTCATGTACTATTTCATCTAAGCATCATATTTTAATATTTTGGCTTCATTTTATCTTTCTGTATTTTTTGTCTTCCTCACCTTGTATTGCCTTCGCTATACTGTATAACCATTTCTTTTTACATTTTTTAAATTATATAGGTATCATTAATGAATGGTCGTAAAGGATCACATTGTTTTTATATTTTAATCTTGATCAATATTTCTAATTTAACTAAAAAATTAAAATCGTTAACAAGTAAAAAAAAAGTAATTTACCCGTTAGTTAGAAATAAGTCTCAATTCAGAATTTTCTTAAGAACTAATTTAGACACTTAATATAATTTGAAATGTCGATGGATTTGTCGAGAGTATTTACCGTGTTTTTAAAATGGGGATTGAAGAAGTTTTTGAATAGTTTATCTCAGCTAAATATCAAACTTTTATAGAGTATATTTTTTTTTTATCATTTTTATAAACTTTAATATTAAATCATATTTATTGTTTTACTAATTTATCAGAAAAAATATACTAAAACGTCTTATTATCTAAAATAAAATAGTCAATATCATGTTAGTCAGAATAAAACTGAACTTATATATCTTAGAAAATCTCATTGAAATCTTATAAATGGAAGAAAATAACTAAAAGACAACTCACTGAAAATAATAGTTCGCATAAATAATATAATAAGTCATAAAAATATATATAAGTAATAAGTGTTAATATACATAAGATACTTCTTGGATATTGACTGACATGAGAACTAAACCATTAGTAACAACGATTATCATATATTCCAACAACAATTCCTGAATTATAAGGAGGAAAAGGAGGTAAATAATTGCAGCCACCCAATTGAATTGGATTACAATAAAATGTTGCTGAGAATAATGACAAGCTCCCAGTGCATTAATTAGTCAGAAGCACACAGAAATAGCAGAGTGAGATGAGGATATGGAATGAACAAGTGATCTAGTATCCATGACCTTCTATGTGATACAAGTTCACTTAGTAAGGGATATCGATAAGTCAAAAGAATTTGGTTAATCATTCTTCATACACAAAAGTTTGTATAACTGGAGTAAGTCACGCATCTTAAGCACCCTAAAAGCCGAAACAGCTTCATACTATCAGTGCTTCAGATGTGAAACCAAATAAATGAACAATCACTCACATCAATCTCAGAAGGCCACGCACTCTACAAAGTCACCCTGAGGACAAAATACGTCTGCAGTAAAGAATACACATAATGTAATGGGATGATAAAGTGGAAGGTAGGTAATGATTGAAATAATATGGTAATTCAAACCTTGAAAATTAAAAGGATGAAGTTCCTAGTCCTATTGAAGAATATCCGGCAGCTTTTCTCTCCTTCAGAGTTGTGGACAGCCAATCCAAGCCCTCATAGAGGCCATCTCCCCGAAGAGCGCAAGTGCCTTGTATGTGCCACTTTCTATTCTTGAGATCAAAGAGACCTAATCCTTCACATACTTCCCTTGGTGACATTGCTCCTCTCTGAAAAAGAAAAGGAAAATATTAACAAATATTATAACTAGACTGATAGTAATGCAAAACTCCGTAAATTGTTTGGAGGGGATTAGTTGGTTCAAAAAGAAGGTCTACCACTGCGAGAATTATTGATAATCATAGAGTGAAGATTTGTTTTTAAAGATAGAGAAGTTTCATTAGAAGAAAATGTGCATGTACTAGGAATGGAAACTGCAACCATGCCTTTTTTGAAGAGCATGCAAGTGGTATACATGTAAGAATTTAACTTGAATTTGTAAAAAAAATTCGAATTCCCCCAAAAAGTGATTTCTTTTTTACTGGTATTAAATGTTTTATGGTCACGCAGAACCATGAAAAAACAAGAAGAAAACAACGCACTTATTAATAGAAAATGTTACCAGAAAACAGAAAAAGATTTATGTTTAACCACACATTTTTTCGGGTTTCTTTTCCCTGAGAACTCTGAATATTAACAAAATTAAGAAATTATATTAACAAAATCAAGAATTCCCACACAGATCATTGTCTCTCACTGCCAATTTTTTACCTGCGGCCCCCTCTGTTTCTTGCTAACAAACACTGGACAAAAGAGGAAAGCTGAGCCAAATACATGATGGTTAAAGGGCTTATTTTTTATAAAAGAAAACCAAGGGGTAGGAGTAGCCTTTAAATAAAAGTTAAGACAAGTAATTCTAAAATTAAGTTGCACACCTTAGCCTCTCTTCCTCTCACTGGGAAACAATCGATGTGGAACTTTTAGTTTAAAGGAACTTTTAAGCTGAAAAAGGTAAAAAAAAAAGAAAAAAAAAACTTCTACTTTGTTAAAGGCTTTGACTTTTGAGTTTCACGCTTTCCAACTTAGACAACACAGTAAAAAAAGACAGAAAAATCAAGTTTAGACAAATTTTTAAAATGAAAATTGACTAAGAATGTTCCCACAATAGGATGCAACATGGTGGGGTGACATAGCCGGGAAGCCAAATACAAAATAGTATTATATTAAGTCACTAAGTAAGAAAATCTACATTGAGATTGCCAACTAGCTCCAAGTTAATTAGTTTGGTATGACAATCTAATAAACTTTGGAAAATAAATCATTATGAAATTTGATTAACCTCCACACAAGATGTTTTCTAAATAAAAAGTATTTTTCTTTTATTACTATAACTTATAAGCTTGTGTAACTTAGTTGGACCTATAGCACTCAGCCACATCTGTTCACATTTCTGATACGATCCAACCAACATATCAGCTAATCACAGTGCAAATTCAAATTAAGTACGTCGCACACACATGCCCAAGTGATACACACTGTTCTGTTGGATGCATCATGCATCATCTAATAATGGTTAAACATAATAATGGTGAAGGCAACTATCTGTTAGTAGCTTGTAAATAATTTTCTTGGTTCTACTACACATAATCAGATAGTTGGCTATTTTAACTATTTTAATGGTTTTTGTAACTTAAAACTTAACTGCACTGTTCTTACTATTATATGCATTAATAATAGCACACTACCAACTCTTGTAGCATATTCAGTAAACAATGTCAATCAATTCACATTACTTGGCTCCAATTTCTTGTTAGTCATAAAAAAAAAAAAACTAATAATGAAGAATGAAGACATACCAGGTCCTGTTTGTTAGCAAGCACCAATATTACACTGTGAAGCATAAACGGATCATTTATGATTGTCTGCAAGTAATCCATATATCTGTTCAAAAATTGTTCTGAATAACATGGCATATGCGTGCATGTTTTGATTTTATCACCTGAAATTCCTGCTTAGCTTTCCCTAGCCTTTCACGGTCCAGACTATCAACAACATATATCTGCATAAATATACATATATTTATCAATCTGGCAATTGTAGACCTGTATCATGTTTTTTCAGTTGGTGGTTGTAACAGAAGGAAAAATTCACAACTTCCAAATTGCACGAGTTGTATTCTCATCAAGATAAAAATGCATAAAACCATGAAAACTAATTCCTACCAAACCATCAGTGTTGTTGAAATAGTGCCTCCAAAGTGCCCTTAATTTCTCTTGCCCTCCAACATCCCAAACCGTGAAAACAACATTCTTATACTGAACCTTCTCCACATTAAAACCTGCAAAAAACTAGAAACTTATAATCCTCAAACAAAATACCGATAGTTCAGTTCTTTCTATTTTTTCTTATACTAAACTGAAGTGTTATACTCTAACAAGATTTCTCTACTCAATTCACACACCCCCAAAGCTAATAGATATTCGTCCATTTCCATTAATAAAAAAATTTCCATTACACTTCACACTGGCAATGCAGAAACAAAACTCCATACTCACAAGCAAATTCAAAATACACAGAAACAAAAAAAACATGTAAATAACTGACAAGTAAACTATTACCATCCTTTGGGCATCAAGACCGAAAAGGCTTAATTAGCTTATACCAAGAAATCTGCTTAAAAGAATTAAACTACGCATTTATAGAATGAAACCCACCAATTGTAGGAACAGTAGATAAAACTTCTCCAATGTGGAGCTTGTACAGTATGGTAGTTTTGCCAGCAGCATCAAGACCAAGCATCACAACCTAAATCAAGAAAATATTTTAAAAAAAGGGTAAATACGAAACTCATCCAAAAATCAATAACGAAATCATTAGAAGACGGTTGAGACAAGGCAACACAAGCAATTGCATAATCTTCCTTTGCTGATTAATCATGATTATATCGAATGTAAAAAAAACAAACTATGCAAAATCAAACAATTGAAACAAGATCAAACGTGTTATTCATGCTTTTACTAATCATTATTAATATTGAACGAGAAGGAGGAAGAGACCCGCATCTCGGTATTGGCGAAGAAGGTATCGAAGAGCTTCCGAAAAGCTTGACCCATGACTCTGTTGTGTTGGATCAAATCGGGAATAATAGATTTGTAATGAGAAAAGCAGAAAATGATGAATTTTGTGAACCTACGAATCTAATCGGAAGAAACAGGGAAGGGATTTCTGTGGGCGATTCCTTCCCCAATCATCACTTTGATGTTCAACAACAAATTCACAAATCAATAATCAATAATACAAATCAAATTAACAATGTAATCTTCTCTCCTTTTCCTCCTTACTTTATATAACTATTTCATACAAAATTATTCTTCTCTATGCTTTATCGTTCTCTTATATATAAAAGTAACATAATAAACTACGTATCTATGTGTCCTAAAGATTCTCCTAATAAATTATTTTAAAAATAATACTGAATGTAATTTCTGATCTATTGAAAAACATAACTTGTTGACATTAATAATATATTTTATTAAGTTTAAATAAAATGTATATAAAGATCACTGTCTATTTTAATATGAATTAGAATTAAAAGTAGCAATTTAATTTCAAATATTTTTTTCGTAAAATCTAGTGAGAATAAGCAAGGATACGAAAACTATAATAAAGATAGGGAAAGAAATATAGATAAAAATAAGAATTTAATATATATGCACTGTTACTGTAAACCGTGTTTACATATATATAGTGGATGGAACAATTTATTATTAATCGATATAATGGATGAAATATATTTTTTCAATTAAATTTTTGTGAAAAATTGTAATGTCATTGTCAATAAATTTTCTATAATTCTCCACTAAATTTGTGAATACGTAAAATGATTATATAATATTTTCAGTATTTATTATTACTAAAATATTATTAATAACATTGTTGTTCATTATTGTTATTGTTGAATGTAACTTTTTAAAAAATTAAATTAATATGTTAAAGCATGAGTTGGTTGAATTTGTCATTTACATACTAATTAAAACTTTGATCTATTGCTTCTTTTCAAATGTTGTTTTAAGAGTTTTAAATAAAATAAAAGAATATAGTTTTTTGCACAAAATAATTATGAAGATTTTATTTTACACTTTTTTAGTAATTCATTAAAAAATGTATATTAATCTTCTAGATTATCATTAAATGTGTAAATTAATCTAATCATAAACTTTGAAGACAACATTCAATCCTTTGTTGCACTATATTTATTTTCCTTTCATATTAAGGAGATGAATTAAGGAACTGATTATTGAAGATACTGAGTTGATGGATTATTGGTTAAATAAGTATGTAAGCAGTCTACATTAACATTAAATTTCTTATAAAAGATATTGAATATAAAAAAGTTTGTGTCATTATATTAGTTAAACACTCTTGGTTTGGTGAGCTGTAAGTTTTCTAATGAAATTTTAAATGTCAACTTTTTATACACCAACCGTGTTACCTATGTACTAAACCAGATTAATCGGAGAACTTTACATATTATTTGCAAACGACATCAAGACATAATCATACATAATTAACGAAGATATTTAATGTTATATATACATTTTAGAAGATTTGTTTTGAAAACTTGTTTTGAAAGATTTGTTCAGGTGTATTTTCCATGTTCCAAAATCTTAATATGAAAACTATTTTCTAGAATGTATTTCATAAATTTTAAAAAGTGTTATGGAGACACATGCAGTAATTGTCTACTAATAAAGTTTCTATAATACAAATTTATGCAAGTGAGTGTCTAAATAAGTGGACCTTCCTCCATACCCACTCTACTGAAAGGTATGGGTTTGACCCTTGATTGGTGTAACTTATAAATTCAAATTGTTAAACGTGTGCACGTTTGGCTTATTTTTTTCCTTTAAATTGATGCAATTCTTGTATTCTGCAATTCCAATGAATTAACTAATTTATGTTGATGACAAAAAAATACCATCGTGATAAGTTTAATCACCATGTCTGGGCTTTTATGTCTCACCATCAATTACTAGATGGAGTTTCAATTGTAACTTTTTCTATCAATGGCAATGATACAAAAGAGAAGAGAGAAATTAAAAACCCTAAGGAATGAAGTTCCTAAGGCATTATTAGTTGGAATAGGGTGAGTAATGTGAAAAAACAGGAATTCTAAAATTTAATAGGTTTCAATGGAAGATGCACCTCATTTCCCCAACCAATCCGGAATCCTATTTCTTTCTCTTCTAAATGAAGATAAACTTCGAATATTGTTACTCCCTTGATCATGTCAAGAGCAAATTTCCAATCTGACTCACAAATGGCTGACTAAGAACCTCTTTCTATACCTACAGCTATTGCACTCTAAATACCATCATCTTTTAGCACTGCGATTTCATGCAAAACTGCAACTACCAAAATTAACCTCCAATTCAATCCCATCACCACTGCGTAAGATTCCACAAAATCCTGAAAAGCTTGGCCATTAAACTTTTGGTTGTTATGTTTGAATGCAAAATTGAAACTTAAAATTCAAATTGTTTTGAATAACCTTTTTGTATCTTTCAAAATGTTAAATTTGGATAAATTAGGACAGAATAATTTAGTCTCTACTATATACAAAATAATATATGTTAACAAAACAAAAATCTAATATTAAAAAGAATTATCAATTCATTTAAATTATTTAATAACTAAAATAATATTTAAGTAATTTAAAAATGTAAATATTGACATTTTTTTCGTCAATACTAATAGAGAATAAAGAGATACTATGAAGAAGAAAGATAAAGGAGACACCGAAAAGAAAGGAGAGAAAGCAAGTAGACAAGTGATAAAAATAAAAGATGAAGACAAGAAAGAGCAATAGAACAAAGAAAAAAGTCATCAAGGAGAAAGAGACCAAATGAAAAGATTGAGGGGCAAGAGAGCATAGATATAGAAAAGAGAAACAAGTATAGAAAGTTTTCAAATAATTATATTTTTTTTAATGAAATTCAAACCACATTTCACTAAAAATATATAATCTTTTCTAAGAATTTGAATACCCTCCTAAAAGTTCTACCCTAATGTTCCCCTCTTTTTTCTAAATAAATAAACGTGAAATTACAAAACCTAAAATTAAAACAATACCATTAATTAAAATAAACCTATGGACTATCCCTGATCTTACTGATAAGGAATGTATGGGATTCAGATTCCTTTCTCAATTCATATAATTTCTAGAAGCATTAAATTCAAGTTACGTTCAACAGCGTATATGGAAAGAGAACAGTAGGATAGAAAAAAAATGTTGTCTCCATTGGGAGAAAATGAACACATTATATAACACACTAATTCATGAAAGCATATATTAAGTGCAGTCATGGTACATGAATATCCCTAAAAATTAATTGGTGAGGGAAAAAAATACAAAATATCAAACCACAAGGGTTTTCTGCACAAACCGCCCGAGGTTAGGAGGTCACACCTAAGGAGTCATCAATACTCGGAATGAGTCTTCCATCCTGCGATTCTATATAAAGATATAGATGACTTCATGAATCCCTTACAAATGACAATATTATCATCCCCAATTAGTAATTGAATAATCTACACTCACCCATCAACAAGGCAGTATCCCCGGCCAGCGAAAACTTTCAAATCGGGAACTGCCAAACCAGTCCCAATTCAAAATATTGGGAAGAGGAGGAAAACTAAAGTTGGGGGAAAACGCTGCATCATCTCTTCTCAAAGTATCCGGCAATGGATTGAATCAAAGCCTGTGAAACAAGTTAAAATGCCCACCGTATTACTCTATTAACTCCGTCACTATCTAGCATATCTACGAGTCCACCATTTCATCTTGCAATTCGCTAGGAGCAATAAGCCCAGGAATAGAAAGCATTCTTTGTCGTTCTCTCTCTCTCTGAGCCGCAGCCTCTTCAGCATATAGATCTTTGTTATCCTGCGTAGAAAGAGCAATTGATAAACCTCAGGTTTGAACTGAATTACAAGTAAAACTACAATCGAAATGTCAACAAACCCAAAGCCACATTGGGTCTGTTCGAATGAATTTCTCTCCAGAAAAAAATAAAAGTAACTTCTTTGAAATTAAAACTAGCTATGTGTATATTTAAAAAATTTAGTTAGTATTAAGTTCTAAAACAAATTACAGAGCCATATAAAGCAAACCAAAACTACTGATAATTCTACCAGTTAGAAACCAAAATGCTAATACACAACTCAAGACGGACTGTAACTTTCTAGGTGCAATGTAAAGGAAAACTCCAACCGTCAGCACAACGAAATGAAGAAAATTAAATAAGGCAATACCTGAGCTGAAAATTCTTTGGACTGAATAAGAAAATCTCGTATATGATTTTTAAATGTAGATAGATCATTGGTCGACTCAAAGAGTCCATTTACAAATTGAGTAACCTGCAAATTTCTTCATATTAGTCATTTGTTTAAAGAGACAAATATTATTTATTTCTCTACATTTACCTCTGCTGCATTAATGTTGGGAAATGAGGTGCTCAGGAGTTTTATGGTAAACTCTCGTACAAACACAGAATTACTTGAGTATGGATATGGACTAGTAGCGACATCCCAAAGAGGTTCAGTTAGGACACCAGTTTCCAGCTGAAAAAGGTAGAGCTCGTTATTTTTGCTATTTCTTAAAAACTAGTAAAACAAAGGATTGTGACACCGTACCAAACAGAACAAATGCTGAAGCACCAAGACATGCAATTTGAACCCAGGCTTGTGAAAAGTATCAGTCAAGACGGCAAATATCTCTTGTTCAATTGTCAAAAAGTATGTCCGATAAAACTGATTACAGAACTCAGAGCCCTGTTACAAAGACAGACATTTCACCAAAATATACATAAAAAAACTGAACATATACGCCAACACATTAAGAGCCAGAACAAGATTAAGTTTATTATAAAGAGAATAGAGAAAGTGTAAGGAATCCAAATGATAGAGAATGCAGAAAGACCACACCTGAAACTTCTTCAGCATTTCTAACAACAGGTTCAGTCCAGTTTCAGCAATATTTCTTTCAGTGTGCCGAAAAGCCCATATGATAGAGTCCATAACAAGCTTCAATTGCTGGCACACAAATTACAAATAACATCAGGAAGACAACAAGATTACAAAATTTGACAACAATAAAAGCCAACAGTCAAAACCGGAAAAAAAAAAAAAAAAAAAAAAAAAAAAATAAAAAAAAAAAAAAAAAAAAAAAACAAAAAGAAAAAAAAGAAAAAAAAAAAAAAAAAAAACCTGATGTGTGATATATTTTAAGCAGAGATGGAGCACATAACACAACCTGACTTGACAAGCAGATTAATGCAGGAAAACAATGAGTGGCTATGGCACGAAGTAGAGA
>Ga0209700_100264_pt1 | contig 91653 bp, 43 predicted proteins | sample SiratroredBW_FD_187528 | JGI IMG/M metagenome (GOLD analysis project Ga0209700, IMG submission 187528) | Root nodule microbial communities of legume samples collected from California, USA - Siratro red BW (SPAdes) (version 2) | ecosystem: Host-associated > Plants > Roots > Nodule | place: USA...
ACTGTATCCGAGGTTTGAAATATGAGCTGATCGGAACAGATGGATGGTATATGACAGGTGCACACCTCTTGAGTTTAACTCAATGCACTAGTGTCTTCCGGAAGTAGGGAAGTAGAGAGTCTAGTGTCTTTGTTTGTGAGTCAGTGTATGTATGATGTGAGATGAATTATGAAAGATTGAATTGTTGTTGTTTTGTTGAGATAGAAATCCAATTTATGAAAATATATATTGTTTTGAAAACTCTCTAGCTTACCCTTCTTTTTGTGTGTTGTTTGTTTTGTTTTTAAAACTGCGATGATCGTGTATATTACACGGGAGCAAAGAATTTGACAGGTGGTGTGAGTCCCAGTGAATTGTGATGGAGAAGCTTTATTTTATTTTATTTTATTTATAATTTTACAAAGATATTTTATTAAATCTTATGCGGAGAAGTATAATTTGAAATACATGATGAATGTATTGATTTTTATATTCAAGTTTATTATATAATTTTTTATGCAATAAAGTTTTTATTATATGAAAAATATGGAATGTTACAAGTAATACAAATCATGACTTATAAACCCAAATATTCAAATGTATTTGCTTAAATAAAATAAAACACTTATAATTTTATAACGTGTATTTATATTAAGATAAAATTAATGTTCCATGTTACGTTTTGAAACACATTTAATTATGAAATTTGTTTGCTAACTACTAATGTAAACTTGATCATTGTCTTTTTTTGGTAAAATGCTTGAGAACATGTTGTCATGTTTGAGAAAACGAAATTACACGGTTTTGGCACCAAAATAAGGCACAAAGTGAAGCATTATTATACATTCATTTTTTTTGTGAACAACAAAAAGTATAAAGCATAAATGAAAACTAAGTATCGGTCTTTTTTCCTTTACTTTCTTTGGTAAAGGACTTAGGTTACTTTCAACATATATAAATTATATTATATCTTTTAATAGGTTAGAGATCCCACAAGAATTAGAGATAATAACAATTTATGATACATGAGTGAATGTATATATTATATTACAAACTAATTTTATAAAGTAATAAGTTAAGTTAATCTTAAAGTTTACTTTTTAATATGATAACAATATCTATTATAATAAGGTTTGTTGTGTCTATTGTGTCACTTACTATCAGACTGAGTTATGTTGAAGATCTATTAAACATTCAGTATAATATCATCTTAAGAAGTAGACTTTATAATTAACTGAACCTTTACAAAACCAATTTATATAGAATCTCTAACACAATACATAGTAAAAGCTATTGAAAAAGTATAATTTTCCTTTGTAAATATATTCTTAATAATTCTCTTATGCAAACAAAAAATATATAGAAGGTTTTCAATTAAGAAGATGCTAGATGTACAATTTTGTATATGGATTATCTATTATTTGAAAATTGAACAATTATAATTTAAATATTTCTCTTAACCAACATTGGTAAAATAAGTTCAAAGTTAAAATGATTTTACATGATACCATTTAAATAAATATAGACATGACATATTGTATCGTTAACGAATTATAAAATTTGAACATCGAAAATTAAAATGATATGAATGAATAAAAAACAATAACTTATAATTGATACTTGCTTGTGTAAGTCAACAAATACAAATATAAATTATTTTATCATCAACTTTCAAACATAAAAAAAATTAAAAAAGTTTAATGTGACTTTAATCTTTTAAAATTTTATACTAGCTAAATGTTGGAGATTGAATATAACCTAAGATTTTAAGATTTTACTTTATGTTAGTGAAAAAAAATCTCAGCTTCCTAAGTGTGTTGGAGATCTTATAATAATTATAAATAAAATCAATTTAGAGTACATAAGTGAACACAAATCATTATTAAGTTAGCTTTATAAAAATAAATTAAACTTAAACTTTCTCTTTAATATAATATGAAAGTTATATTATAAAGAGAACTGGCTACTCAAATCAATACACAATTATATAATTTGGAGATGTAAGTCAATCCAAAAGTAGGTTGGTTAACCGACGACATATTTTACCTTATGCACACAAGTCATCAAATTAAGTGGATGTATACAATAGATATGTGGCAATCACCAATTGCAAGGTCACATTGGATTATAGGCCCATTCACTTGAAGGTTCATCCAAACACTATAAAAAGAAATATGGTCCCATGGAATCAGGTACTGCTACTCTTTTACTCGAACTCATACTGACTTAAGCATCAGAATGCATGCATAACCTCCACCCGAAACTTTGAACGATGAAAGGGTTCAAGAGGTTTAAAAGACTATTGAAACAATTAGACCAGCTGAGGCCACTAAACAAAAGAATCAAAAGACATTGTTGCTTATTGAAATTAACCGATCTCTTTCAAGGACAATAATCATTAAAAGTTTATCCTATTTATAATTTAACATATTATAACACTATTAATTCTCAACACTCCGTATGGATGTCCTCTACATAAGTGTATAATGCATTAGTTTATGCATAGCATGTAGAGAAGAAATCAATAAGAAAATAAATTAAAATGTGTCTAATCAAAGTCTACAACTTTATACATAAAAGGAATCTGTAACTTTATTTTATTTGGAATTTCTTACTATTTTGTGTTCCTTAATCCTTACTTATATGGCCATTGAATGACCGAACAGTTTTACCAAATTTGTGCAAACGAGAATTGAGTCAAAACAGTGACATGAAACGAAATTGGATGGGAAAAAAAATCAGAAAAGGAAGTTTTTGGCATCTTTGAATTTGAAGCTGTTTGGACTCTGATAGAAATGGACAAAAGTGTGGCAGACACAGTACCAGTTATTCTGGTTTGACTGAAGCCTGGCTCAATAAACAAAAACAATATTGATGCGTAGGTCAGTGTAATCAGTGAGAGAAAAATTAGAAAATATGATAAAAAATATTATTATCATAGAACAAATTGCTGTCATTCTATTCTACCCGTGAGGTTGGTGACTCTGCAGATTTTGATTTGATTAATTATAAGTTGAAAGGCTCAGTGAGACAATTATTATTATGCAGCATCTAACAAATGTTCAAATTCAAACAATTTGGTAGGGATATTGAATCTGAATGTTTGTTACTCCTACTTATGATGCATACACTGCAATGACATAAATTCACAATCAGAACACTTTCTTCTTTCTGTCTGCTTTCTGTCAAATAAAATCATGATGTTTCTTCTCAAATCATCTTATTACCTTCCATTCATTGTAATGTGCCGTTTTTTTTTTTTTTTTAATTTTTTTTTTATTTTTTTTTTTTTTTTTTTTTTTAAGTTATTTTTTACTTACTTTATAGATAATTAAAACTTTTTAGAAAACTTGATTTCTTAGGTATAGTAGGATCTTTCTTTTAGAACATGTTTTTTATTTATTTATTTATAAAATACAAATAATTTTTTTACCATTATAATAATTGTATACTTTTTTTTTATATATAATATCATATGTTTTAGGTTTTTTATTGAATTTGAAACTATCTTGACTATATTGATATTGACGAGTTTTTTTTTATGATGTAAATTCTTGAAAAAAATTAAATTGTTTAGAATATATATCATCCTAGCAAGTAGATTTATGTTTAATTTAAGATAGTAAAATTAATTTATAAAATAAAACTTTTGATTTATTTATATGTTATAATTTAGTTTAATATTTAATTGATATGAACTTTTCAACTATATATAAATATTTAGCTCTATATTTCAATATATGGTTACCTTATTTTTAAACTATGGTTGATAATTATTCACATTTTTTTTTGTAATTCTTATAAATTCTAAACCATAAGTTTTGTTTTCTTTAAATCTGTTTCTGCCATTGAAAGGCAATTCAACACTGCATTTAAGGGTTTTCTTTCTTAAACTAAATAGTTTACTATATTTTAATCTAGACAAAATATTTATGCTAATAAATTTTATCTCTTTATTATCACTAGAAATATATTCAAGTAACTTAATTAAATATGAGATGAGAAATATAAACTGAAAATTTGGTGAAAATAAAAAGAATATGAAAAGTAATTAAATAATTTGATATGGCTTTTGATCAGATGAAAAGAAGATGGAACAAGTGCACGAGTGGCCGTGCACTCAACTTTGACACATAAACTAATTTTCTAATAACATCCAAATCATGAAATTTATAAACCTATGGCGGTGGTAATTAGTTAAAAATAGTTTTTTATTGAGATAATAAAAATTTAATATTTTAGATAATAATAGTTCATACAAGACTCAGTTTCACCTTATAAAACTTTTAGATTCAGATTTAGTTTGTTTATCGAATTTCTTGATTTTTTTTATAATAATGTTTGGATCTTCTCTCCTATTTGGTGCTCGATTTCAGTCATAAATAAGTTAGCTACATACAAAAATACTTCTATGCAGTATTACAATTTTGAAAAATTATCACGTTATCAAGTTACGTCTCTCGGAAAATAAAAAAAAATTCACATCTTACCTTAGAATACACCTTTATTTATATTATTTTCAGGAACCTTTACCTTTAATGATTTCTTATGAATGATCCAAATGCTTGTCAACTATGGTTTTGAAGAAATTTAAAGTTAACTATTCTCATTAATTACTTATTAAGGTGATTATTTAATCGATAGTAGCCGATTTTCAGTTTGTCTCAAATGCTAAGTAAACATCTCGGTTACCGAGTATTATACTAATAATCTTACCGTTAAAAAGAAAGAGAAAAACAAATGAATTCAAGTAAAATATTCCCAAAAACTTAAATAAAGCGAAGGAGTTAGTAATTGATATAAAATGATTAATTATTTAATTGACGTCACAATAAAAGATTGTCGATGAAAGTCGAACAAAAATTAAAATGGTATAATTGGTTGGAAAAGCGAGAAAATACGAATAAGATTAAATAAAAATGAGACAAGAGTTGAATTTAATTAAGAAAATGATAATATTTTTAATTAAAAATTTTAAAATATTGGATGTGTATGTTTTTTTCCTTATATGTTTTATAATATATTATTATAATATGGTAGAAATTGTTGAAATATTATCTGTCAAAAAAAGTTGAACAGATAATGAAATAAGAATTTGGACCTATTAAAAAAATGACACTACCTTAAATAAAAAAACTTTAAAATATTAGATGTGTAAATTTTTTCTTCTTATATGTTTTACAGCGTGACGATATATTATGGTAAAAATTGTTGAAATAGTATGTTTTAAAGAGGAGTTAGACAGATAATAAGACAAAAACTGGACTTATAATATAAAAGAAAATCACACTATCTTTTACAGGAAAATAACACTACCTTTTAGTCTAAAATTTTAAAATATTAAATGTATTGGTAATTTTTTCTTGTAAGTTGGACAATGTTACATTATAGATTATAGGGTGGTGGGAACTGCTGAAACATTATCTGTCCAAAGCAGTATGAGAAATGTTTGAGAATTGTATTGCCAAGTGTGTTCCCTTCATAACACAATTATCCAAACCTGGGAGTACTTGTTGTTCAATGTTGTTGGTTTTGCAGTCTCATCATTTCAAGGCAAAAGGAAATCTTGATGCACTGAGCTGTTGGTGCTTTGATAATAAGATAATTTTCCACTCTGTCATATGCCACTCAGAGCATAGTCAAAGCAATCTCACCTTGAAGTAACACTATTCTTAAGCTACTCCAATTGCATTTACTTAATTTTGTGAAATACATATTATAATTTTATACTAAAATAAAAGTTGTAAAAAGTATTAAATCATAATATATCATAATCAGAAATTAAAATGACAGATAATTATGAAGCTTGACACTGCTGTTTTGTTGTTACACAACATGATGCTACTCATTATGAAAAAATAATCAGCATCTTTTACAAAAGTAAAAAAAAAAAAAAAAAAAAAAAACATCTTTTAAAAAAATAAAAAAAAAAAAAAAGAAAAGAAACTGAGACAACTTTTGTAGAGAATAATGGCATAAATATGCGATTTTTATTACGTGGGGCAAGTTAATGTTATGTCCCCATTTTAAGGTAAGGTAGACAAAGCACACACACAAACTGGGAACTTCACGCCGCAACACAACACAACACTCCCATTTTCACCTTTTTCTCTCATCGGAGAGAATAGAGAATAGGGAATAGGGTGGTGCATGCACACACACTTTTTCATGATCTCTCTCTATATATATGTGCACTTTCACACGTTATATATCACACATAGAGAGACACATAACATAAGTCTTTAAGCCAAACCTCACTGTCTCACACGTTGTAGAGCTACATACTTAGGGAGCTCAAATCTCAATGGCCCTTCAGAGACTCTGAAAAGGTAGCAAGGCTGGTGGGTATTCATTCTCTTAACTTGCACTCTTTGTTTTGGATGCGTGTGTTTATGTTAGTCTCTCCTGTGACTCCGAGACAGAGAGAGAATCAAATTCACTCTAGCTTTGAGATTAAAAAAATGAAAAAGAAATGATTTTAAATGACCCTTGATCTCATAAATCGCCTTGAAACATGTCCCCTTTAACCTTCAATTTCTAGCTCCCTCTTTCTCTCTCTGCTTAGAGCTGAAATGTTGTGATTTTGGTTCTTCATTCTCTCACTTTCTCTGCTTGGCTTGGTAGGTGTTTGTTTAAAGAGAAGCACATTATTCAATGGAGCTTTTGGTTTTTCAGTTTTGGGGAGTGGATCAAGTTGACCCCAGATCTTCAATTTGTTTGATTGCTGCAAAGTGTCATCCTTTCTTCTAATTAACAGCTTGGGTTGGTACTTGGTAGTGTGACTTCAACTTGGTTATCTTGTTGTCATTGAGAAATGTTGACTTGCATAGCGTGTACCAAGCAACTAAATAATGGATCTCTTCGCCAAGAAGAAGAGGAAGAAGCTGTTCATACACCTAGCACCAAGCAAGCCATCAAGGCTCTCACTACACAGGTAAATTGACCGTTTTCCTTGTCCACTCGATTAATCTCATTACCAAATCTTAAAACAGTAAGAAAGAACCCCACCTCTTCAATTATGCATTTCTTCATACTTGGTTGCTAATAGTCTAATAGTAATACCAACAGAACTAACTAAAAGGATTCAATTTTGTTTATCTGTTTGAATGATTTGGTTGACTTGTTAAGTGGGAACAGTGGTGCCAAAGGGGTGGTTTTGTTTTTCAGATCAAGGACATGGCAGTGAAGGCTTCTGGGGCATATAAGAGCTGCCGACCTTGTTCAGGATCTTCCAATGGTAACAGGAATAGGAAGTATGCAGACTCGGATATGGGGTCAGATTCAGCTAGGTTCAACTGGGCCTACCGCAGAACTGGGAGCTCCAATTCAACCCCAAGGATGTGGGGGAAGGAAACAGAAGGTGGTAGGGTGAAAGGGCTTTCCAGTGGGGAAGGAACACCAGCTTCAGTGAGTGGACGCACTGAGTCAGTGGTGTTCATGGAGGAGGATGAGCCTAAGGAGTGGATTGCACAAGTGGAGCCTGGTGTGCTTATTACTTTTGTTTCATTGCCTCAGGGAGGGAATGATCTCAAGAGGATACGGTTCAGGTACTACTACTTCTATTCTACCCATCTTGTGTGTGTTTGGAGATTGCTCATTTGGGGGAGTGTATGCACATGCCTTTGCCATGTGGTAGAGGTTACTTGCTTTTTAGCCAATGTGACTTTGTCCTTTGTTGTAGTTTAAACTCTTCCTTATTCTTTGATCTGGCAAGCTAAGTACATGTTTGTTTGGGAGTGTGATCACATGCTTTTCAAAGGCTGTCCAGATTCTAGATTGGCAGGATCTATTTTGTTTCTATTGTGCCTCTTTGGAGGACCTCAGCTTTGTTCCATTGTCAGTAACTCGTGCTTGGCTGGTGTGGTATGGTAGGCCGGGACAAAAGCAAAAAGGATTTTTATCTTCTAGCCTGCTCATTCAAATGCATTCCCTCCCTCTCTCAGCGCACAAAAAGAAAAAGGAAAAAGAAAAAAAGAAAAGAAAAGAGAGGAATTTGTGCAAAGAAAAAGGCCAGGCTTGGTTTTCTGCCACTCCTAGAGTAATATTCATTTTATGAAATACAAGGAAATTTGTCACCCTCTCATGTTCCGAATGAAACATAAAGAAATCAAATACAATAATTAAAAGGGATATTAGAAGGGTCTAGTCAAACATAAATAGTTCTATGAATGTGAAATTCTACTTTATTGATACTCAACAGTTTCATTAGTTTACCTGAGACAATAAAATGTCCTTTTTTTGGGGTAAGTGTTCTTTGGATAGTGTCATTAGACTCTTAACCTCTGGCTCATCTCTCTTTCATGAGAATATAGGCTTCTATTCTAAAATTCACCTACTTTTTTTATTTTCTTAATGGTAACTACTTGAAGAAAACGTTGGATTTATAATTGTGGTAAAACATCTATTGGTTCATCTTATACTGGTAAATGATTTCTGTACCCCTAATGGAGTACAATAAGCTGTTCATTTGGGGTGGGACTAAGGGCTCTTTTGGTGACATTTTAAGATGTTTCTACACTGCTATAACCTGCATGTTTTTTTTGTCTGTCCTTGAATATCAATCATCTAGTCTGAAAGTAGCAATTAGAGTTCCCTGTTAATATTTGTGTCAGTCAATAATTCAGCTTGAGAAATTTTCAACCAAGGGAAATATACTAGTGTGGGATGTGACATTTCTTTTTCTAAGCCCTTTGCTAATTGTAGTAATTAATTACTTGATATGTTTTGTCAGCCGTGAAATGTTTAATAAATGGCAAGCTCAGAGGTGGTGGGCAGAGAATTATGACAAGGTCATGGAGTTATACAATGTTCAGAGGTTCAATCAGCAAGCAGTTCCTCTTCCAACCCCACCTAGATCTGAAGATGAGGTGAGAATGCAACTTATTTGTAATTTGTTAAGAATTGCATGGTTAAATCTTTAACCAAGGAACTCATTCAGCTTACATGTTATCCTTAACAATCAATCATAAATTCCTTCTAACCCATATTTGAGGTCTGATATTAAGATATTTTGAGTTAAGAACCTGGTTGTTGAATGAGAAAGAAGTGTGTAAGGAAAGACTTCCCACTTAATGAGTAATCTATCAGATAACTAAGGGAGTAGGTTGTTATCTTTTGTATTTACCTATGAAGCACTGACACGAAAACGGACATGTAGACCCATGTAATCTCAAAAATATAGGATACGGAGACCCGGATCTATACGTATATAATCTAAATATTTTTTATTATATATAGGATTTTTTTCTTATCCGTGTAATAAGTTTATAAGTTTTTAAAAAATTATTGTATTAATCCTTTTTAAAATTGTGTTAAAATCGTGTTAGAATTGTCAAATACCTAAAAAAATGTCTTTTGAATTGGACACTTCACCGATGCATTTACATGACTTTTCTCTTTCAGAGCTCAAAGATTGAATCTGCTAGGGACAGTCCTGTCACTCCTCCACTCAGCAAAGAGCGTGCACCCCACCATTTTCACCACCCAATGGGAATGGGCTACTCTTCATCAGACTCACTGGATCACCACCAAATGCATCCTCACCCTTGCTATGAGACAAGTGGTCTGGCATCAACACCTAACCTTTCCAACATCAGTGCACCAAAGACTGAAAAATCATCCCTTGATGGTTCAGTAAGGTCCAGTTCATCTGGAGAAGATCACTCAGGCGAGTTTTCAATCAGCAATGCCAGTGATATGGAAACTGAATGGGTTGAACAGGATGAACCAGGAGTCTACATCACTATCAGAGCACTGCCAGGTGGAACCAGAGAACTCAGGCGTGTCCGGTTCAGGTAAGCAGAAATTATTAGTGTGGAAAACAAATTACTTCTAAAGGAACTGCTTTTTTATACTTTGTTGCTATCTAAACAAGTTGTATTGTTTGAAAACCCGAAAACTTGCTCATGCACCTTACTTTTGACATTTTTTTTTTGAATAAATAGTCCATGCATTGTTTTTCCAATGTCTTCCCATTACAAATTACTATATATGATAAGTTTGTTTACTCTAAAAATGACTTTTTAATTGTTTTACAGTGTAAAAAGTTTACAATGATCATGCGTGATTGTTTTTATTTTGGTAATTTAGTTCACATTTAGTGATTTGATTCTATGATCTATTTTTATTATGTATGGAGGAAATAAAAAATGAAGCCAGTTTTGGATGTAGCCAAGTATGATCTAAGTTTTTGAATTGTTAAAGTCTTAAGGGCTGAATTGTGTAGTCATCAAGTTTGGTTTTGTCATGAATAATCACATTTTCATTTAATTAAAACAATTCTTTCTTCATTCTTTTACACAGCCGAGAAAGGTTTGGAGAAATGCATGCGAGATTGTGGTGGGAAGAGAACCGGGCTAGGATACAAGAACAATACTTGTGACTGTGACTATAGAAATGCCTTTACACAGACAACTGCTTCAGCAGGCTAACACAGTACAGCTTGAAAGCTTTACAACAGTGTTGTGCATTATAGATCCAGTTATCTTTCCAGGCCATGTAACGGCAACTTTCAACTTTGTAGTTCACTTTAGCTGTGGAGAAATGCAGATGTTGGGAAATATTAAACTGTGATAGTGATATTTTAGTCTTAGTTAAAACTTGTTCCTGCCATTGTCAGTCAAATGTTTCCATCTTGTATGAATTTTGAACTATTCCAAGTGAGATAACAAGTTTGGTTCTGTCGAAATGTTTAAAGCTGCAAATACAATGCTGTAGATTGAAAACTCTGCACAAAACGAATCACTGGACAGTTGGTAACAAAGTACCATGGTAGCAGAAGTACATGGTTTCTGAAGTTAAGGACCAACACAAGTTTATAAAGTGGAGCATGTCAAGACAATTGCTGTTTCCTTCTGCCATTCATGTTTTAAGTGCCAAATCACATTATCATGACTTAATAAACGGAATTTAGGAAGCTTGATAAGGTGATTAACTAAGTTTCAATCTTAAAAAGAATAATCCTAGATGAGTTCATTCTCTTTATTGTCATAGTTGGATTGGCCCAAGTTTATTGATGTTATATGTTGCTAGAAGAACTTATGATGCATGCCACCCTCAACTAACCATAGATTGTTTTCCTTTCCACGATTGAGAATGCAAATTAGTTCACTATACAGCCTAGTAAATACAAATAATCTTGTTATTCTTTTAATATAAGATCTAATGTAATATTGGGCGAATTTGTTGACGTTTTTTAAAATATTTATTTTAATAAAATAAGCAGACCTCAGTTTGTCTAATAAGTTTGTTTATTCTATTTATTTCTTTTAAGAAAAAATTCTGCTCTATTTTGATAAGTAGATTCTATTCACTTGTTAAATAAATGACTATTTTAAAAGTTATTAATTTCAGAAACATTTAGTTTAATATATCAAACGGAGACTAAGAACTAAGCTATTGTATAAAATCAAAGCATCTCAACTTAATAATTTTAATTGATTCAATTTTTTCTAAAATCAGATTACTTCCATGATATGATAAAAAAGCTTGAATTGACCGCTGAAGCTTCCATTACACACACAAAAGCCTTCCAAAATAAATTAGGCCAATTTACCCCAAATACGCAGGGGAAGACCCCTTTTGAAAAGTACTTTGACAAAAACAATTTAAAAGAACAATGATAAAAAGGGACGAATAAATGCATTAATCTCACTCATATCTTGAGATGGAAAACTTACATAAAAGAAACAAGACATTTCAGACAAGCTGGTTTGAAAAGCTTAAAACATGGTAACATCTTAGCTTGTGTCCCTTATCTGACAATTACAAGCCACCGAAAAGAAAAGGTTGGAGAACAGATGATCTGGTTCAACACGAAAAATAGTAGAAGAATGTTAACACAAGCTATTGTAAGTATTGTTACTACTGCCTGCAAAATTACCATCTTATCATTCTTTCAATAAACAAACCATCAGGGATTGCAAAATAACAAAACATAAATGGGAGAAGGAAAAACAAATACACTACAAGAACAAAACCAAAGATTCCATGAAGTACTATATCAAGATAGAAGAAGCTTTCGTTCATTCTGTCATGTTGTCTTCTTCATCTTCGTCTTCATCTTCATTCAGATCAAGATCAGCCAGTAATTCATCCAATGGAACAGAAGGTAGGTCATCACCATCAGTGACCGATGCCATCTCTGATGGCTGGTACTCCTTGTTTCGGTACAATGAAATGTTGAATCTCATGTCAGGGTTTTCTTCCAAATCTTTCAAGAATTGTTCATATTCTGAGACCATTTTGTCTTGATCAAGTCTCCTATCATCAACCTCCATTTCAAGTGATTTCAGCTTCCATGATCGAGGCTTTCCCCGTTTCTTTTGGCGCTTCTCGTCATAACTCTTCTTTATTAAAATTGCTTCAGGAATGTGCCCTTTGTACTTGTCCAGCTCCATGTCATTACTATTAGCCCCATACAGATCATAACCAAGAGCATAATCACCAGGATTTAAAAGATGGCCCAGATGAGTCTTGATGTTAAATATTGTGTCGTTCTTGCCAAAATCTGACACACGAGCAACTTGAGCATCTGCTAAGCGATATTTTGTGCCACCAATAGTAACCTCAGATGAAACAACCTCCACATCCAGCACTATATATTCCACTAACTGTCTGCTAGTAAGCAATGACTTGAAGGATGTTCTCCAGTACTGATCAGCATCTAAGAAACAGTGCCTCAGGGTAAATGGATCAAGCAGAGCAATGCTGTTGGTAACCTTGGTGCAAATCACAATAGGACCAATATTTCCCAAGCTAACAGCAACTTTTGGAGGCAGACAGATTAAATCCTCACGGCAAATGGAGCTGATTTCAACAGAAAATGTGTATTTGTAGTTGTAGTTATTACTCTTTGGATCATGGGAAACTAGCTGCTTATCACTGCGGCTCCTTACAGGAGCAACTTTCCCTACAAACTCCACAAATTTAACTGCATGACTTCGATTGGAGAAGAAGAAGTCAATACCTTGTTCCAACTGCTTGATTCTTATAGCACTGGCAGCAGCACCATGCTTCAGAATTAACTGCTCTAGATAAAAGAAAGTACGCCTATGAGAAACATGTTGTCTAAGTTGCACAGCAGCAACCCACTGGTCAGGATTTGCCTGGATCCTAGAACACGATTCACACATATGCTCTTGTTGAGTATACTCCACGGTATAAGACTGTTCAAGAATTGCTCCATTGATAACCTCCTTCTGAACCTTGACCTTGACTTTTATCCTCCTGGAATGAGGTTCAGTCCAAATAAACTCGGCATGTACCAACCTCACTTTATTCAAACTCATATTTTTCTGCAATTTCTTCAAGCAAAATGTCAGCAGCTCCTTTGATTCTAGCTGTAGCTTGACCCAACTTCTTGGTGGCTGCAAGTAACTCTCACACTCAGGGCAATGCACAATCAGTAGCCGCTTCAGTAATCCTTCGGTAATGTCAACTTCCGAGCTCAAACACTTCACACACATATTAGCAGCATTTGGCTGCATGGGAATTCCACACTTGCAACACAAAACACTGCCAATTGTTTGATGAACCCTGAACATACCAGATCCCTCTTCCATGCCTGATGAACTAAACATACTGATGAATTGAAGATAGTATTCCCCTGCTCAAACAAGCATGTGTAAGCAAAAGGATTAAAGGAAAACTTTCAATCGGAAAATTTCTAATAAACAAGAAGAAATGGAGTTATTTGTAAACAACTTGTAAGAATCGAAAACTCATTATTGACATAATTAGGCCAAACAAAGACACAAAATATAGTATCTAGAACAAATTGCTAAGAACAATCATAGAAAAAAATTCAGCATAACGAATAAAAGATCATAGAAGTATAGAAATTCAACAACCCACAAACAAGGATCGCAATTTGAAGGAAAACACATTCGATCCATAAGCCTAAAGTCAATGAAATATTCAAAAAGAGAAATCTTGACAGAAATTGGCATTGAGAAATTAAGAACACAAAACCTGAGAAAGCAGAAGACAAGGGCTTCAAACAAGGTATTATTGAATCACAAAAATATGATATAAAAAAAGAATGAATTGAAAAACTTACTTTGCAACAAAGGGTGGTAGAGAGATAGATCGTAGTCTCTCCCTGAAACTCAAGGTGAAGTGGAGGTAGCGGCGTAGTAACACCCTATATGGGAGGAACCACACTGAAACAAAAAACAAAACAAAACAAAGTTGGCTACAAATTCTAAGTCGGTGTGGTAACATAGTATTCTAGTTCTGTAACGAAGCCCATGGGCTTGAAGCCCTAATACTCTTAAGCCCAACACTTTCATCTTGCAAACCTCTTCGGAACTTAATTAGAAATTATAAATTTAAAATATGATTTACATCTTTAAGAAATATTGTTTTATTAGGATTTTTAGCCACCATATAATTTATTTTAAAAGTATTTATTTATTACAAATCTTAATTATATAAAAAAAATTTATCTCCCGCAATACACATAATAAAATACAAACAACATTTTAATAAAATACCATAATAAAAGGGAATAATGCGATTTTTAAAACAAGCAAATATTTATCTTTTTTCTATATAAAACATAGTAAGGGAGTGAATGAAAAGAATACAATTTACTTAATACCATAAACTAGTTAATAAGTTATAAAATAATATTTTAACTTATAAAATAATTAAATAATGGTAATTATTTATTAATAATTTATAGTGTCCTGAGTTAAGATGACATTTTATAATCTTGTTATGGAAAACTAATAATTTTAGAAATTAATTTGGTTAGTTATTTTCATTCTTATAAAATTTAAATTGGCCAAATCAAATGGATAATCCATAATGATGAATAACCACATGCTGGTTTTGACATTATTAGGGAATCCTTTCAAAATGATTTGGAATTTTGTGTTTAAGCAAAGGGCATAACAGTAGTTTAGAGAAGAGGGGCTAGGGCACAACACAACACACAAAGTGAAGCAATGTGGGATTTAAGTGTATAAATTTTTTCCTCCAAAACTAAAGTCATTGTCAAACGTTTTCAAAACCCTCACTCTGTCGCTCCAAGCCGCTTCCCTTTTTCCCTGTTCTTCGTCTCTCTTTCTCTTTCTGTCCCTATTGAGACAAACAAAACCCTACCCATCTCTTGTTTTCTCCAGTGTTAGCCTCAAGTTTTGTTTTTTCGTCGTTGTGGTTGCGTTTTATCTTCTGGGTTGGGTCCCTGTTGGGTTTAGGGTGCAATGGTCCCTGGTTCAAGAACGGAGAGTGGCACTGGTACCCATTTGCTCTCTGCGAGAGTGCGAAAAACCATTCAATCCATCAAGGAAATCGTGGGGAATCATTCTGATGCTGATATCTATGATGCCCTCAAGGAAACCAACATGGATCCTAACGAAACCACTCAGAAATTGCTCAACCAAGGTTGGTGGGTGCCTTGGTGGGGCCATGTTTTACCTTTATGTTCTTCAGTCTTCCTTCCCTCTTTTGGGTTTTTTAATTGTGTTGCTTTATATTTTTTTGGTTTTTTTGATTGATGAGGTTTTGGTTTTGGCTCTCATTTCCACCGTCTCATTTTTTGGCGCTGGGGTGTTTGTGTAATTCATGTGTGGGCTGAATTTTGGTATTTAATTCTTTTGTAAGGACGAGGATGATAAGAGGTTTAGGATGATTTTGTTGGCTTTTTTTGTGGTAAACAAGGTTGAGCTTTGGTGAACGCGGTGGAGCTTTTTTAATTGTGTATTTTTGTGGTTTTTTTGTTGTTGCTGCTGCATCATTTCAATGTTTGAAATTGCAATGATCTCTGATATTGTGGAAGTCTATGGACAGACCAAACACCAATGTATTGTCTGAAATTGTGGTTCAGTAACATTACATTGTTTAAAACGTTACATGATTACATTTGTTCATATCTTTTTTGTTATGTTTTATTTATTTAGGCTGCCTGCTGAGACTGGTGGTTCAGAGTTTATGGAATTATCACAATTGTTTGGGCTGATCATTAGTAAAAAATTCTTGACTTCATTAACAAAGTGAAAGTGTAGGACAATTATTCTGTGCTGAACATGTTTTTAGCTTCTGCTACCTGTGACACAGGATTCAAAAGACCATTTAAAAACAGTGGCCATCCTGTCATTCCAATATATCATTTATTAGGGTTTAGTTTTAAATTTGCCGAGTCCTGGAATTGATTTCATCTAAATATATTAAATATAATGTATTTCAATGTCGTGCTTAAATACTAAATAGTTGCTGCATGAATGTGAGTGCATATTGATGGGCATTGCAATTAGGCTGTCTAGGATGTTTCTAGCTTATATTGTTTCAAACCATGTATGTGGTTTTGCAATTGGTAGGTGTTTTCTAATGTCATTTTGCTTGTTCAGCACTAATTGGAGTTTGACAATGCACCATATTAAGTATCAATTGAGAGAAAATTAAACAAGAAAATCTCCTGATGTTCACTGTGGTTTTATTATTCAGATCCATTTCATGAGGTGAAGAGAAGGAGAGACCGAAAGAAGGAGGTACCACTTCGTGTATTCTTTCTGGATGACTTACTAAATTAAATCCTATTTACTTGTTAAAGAGTAGTTATTTTCTTGTCCGTATTGAATGTATCTGTTATTACAGACTCAGAATGTTGGGAACAATGGTTCAGCTGACTCACGAAGGCCATCTGAGAATAATAGTGGTCAAGGAGTGAAATCTCACACCCCTTCTGAACGCAATGTTCGAAGAACAAACTATTCTCGGAATACTTTACCTGGTAATATGTCTGTTTTGAGGGTTAAAAGTGTGATGTCTCGATTGACATCTTGTTTAGAATGTTAATTTCTTACTCCCAAAAAAATTTTCAGTAGTTTTTGTTCTTGTTGTGGTAGAATATGACTTGATAGCTGTGGGGGAACATCCATTTTGTGTTGCATTTCCAATTCACTTAATACTTAGTAGTTGTTTTTTTTTTTCCTTTGATTGTAATGTCTTTTATGCTTCCTTTCTCTTTTTGTTCATAGGGCGGGGGGCTTTTTCTTGTTGAAACTAGTTAAAGTGTGGCATTTTAGCCATATATGATATATCTATTTAAATATTTACTCCTGATGAATAATTTATGGTTTTTGTCTTTTCTTGTCTGGTTGTCGGTTAGCATTACTATCTGCACTGATCTTTAAGTTCATTCTTACTATTCAGGAGTCAGCCGAGAGTTCCGTGTTGTTAGAGACAACAGGGTAAATCATATATATAAAGAAGTAAAGCCTCTTTCACAGCAGAACTTAGCATCTGCCAGTGAGCAGCTAGATGTAAACATATCTGAAAAGGGGTACTCTCTCAATCTTAGTTTTTACGGATTTTGAAGGATTGGTTGATTGCCTTTTTGCCACTTTGTATATCCAGTTTCAGTAGTTGTCAATATATGCATAACTCTTGCTTTCTAGCCCCTCAAACAAATTTGGGTGATGTTCTATTGCTGAGAGCTTCTTCTGTGTGAGAGGTTATAAAAGAGAATGCATATCTGAGCTGTGAAAACAATTTTAATAGAAGATGTCTTGCGAAAGGACTTTCAAGAATTTGAAAGTAGTTAATTATTATATACTGCATTAAGAAAAAGTGATGATCTGTTTGCTCCGTAAAACAGAAAATGGAGTATTTCCTTTGTATGTGGATCGAATAGTATAAGGAATTTTCTCTATAATAGGCAACACTAGGAATGAAAGTCCAGTGATACTAGTAATTGACATTCTTTTAATTTGAACAAACGCAATTGACCTTTGAAGTCAGATTTGAACGACATTTTATTCTTTTGAAAGCATATTTGTCAGGGGTCACTATTTTGGTTTGTTCACACAGTTGTCAGGTAATTAAATTTTATATATACATGTTTTTATCATTGCTGCAGTTCATCAGCTTCCACCAGTCATAGGTCATCTGGCTCTAGGAATTCATCCCAGGCACCAAATGGTCCTTCTGATTCATTTGCTAGACACCCGAAAGATGCTGTTCCAAATATCGTTGACAGAAAAATTGCATCTGAGGATAAGGATAAGGATAAGCAAAGCATGATTTCAAATGCAACAGGACGGGTGCAACCAATTAAGCCTAACCACATTCATCAAAATCCTGCTTCAGTGGCATCAAGCAGTTCTGCTGTTGGGGTGTATTCCTCTTCAACAGATCCTGTTCATGTGCCCTCTCCTGATTCTAGATCATCAGGTGTTGTTGGAGCCATTAGGCGTGAAGTTGGGGTTGTTGGTGTTCGGCGACAGCCTTCAGACAACAGAGTAAAACAATCATTTGCTCCTAGCAGCTCTTATGTTGCTGGAAAAGATGGTACATCTACAGATTCTTTTCAATCAGTTGGTGCTGCCCTGAAGACTGAACAATTTAGTCAAGCTAAAGTAACTGAACCTCCATTATCTGCTGTTCCAGTTAGCAGACCATCTGTGAACAACCAGTATAATAGTAGACCACATCAACATCTTGTGGGACATCAAAGAGGTAGTTCTTTGGAATGGCTCTACCAATTATGATTTTAATGTAAATTTTCAGGAGTACAATGTTGGAGTATGCTATGCTCTTAGGGTAGAGTAAATAGAGCATTTTGATTCAATCAAAACGACAGCAATCCAAAACAATTGAGTTGGAGAACTTATTGTGCATTTTCGTTTATGCTTTTCTTACCTGTTTCATAGAAACTTATTAAAATGTATCATTAATTTACCCATTTTTTTCTTTGCATTTTTGTATGATTGAAGTGCTTACTATCCTTTTCCTTACTCATTAAAGAAATGAGATGATTTTTTGTAGGTTTCTTTTTTGTTATATTCTATTTCTATTCTTGTCTAGAAATTTGATGAGTTTTGAATGATGCAGTTTCCCAGCAAAATAAGGAATGGAAGCCTAAATCTAGCCAGAAGCCAAACAGTAATAATCCTGGAGTAATTGGAACCCCAAAAAAGGCTGCTGCCTCTGCTTCTCCTCCAGCAGAAAATTCCGGAGATATAGAATCGGATGCAGCAGAGCTTCAAGATAAAATTTCCCAACTAAATATATATGAGAACCAAAATGTGATTATAGCACAGCATATTCGAGTTCCTGAGACTGACCGATGCCGGCTGACCTTTGGTACCATTGGGACTGAACTTGATTCTTCAAGGCTTCAATCTAAGTATCAGATAGTAGGACCTTCTGAAAAATCAAATGATGAATTGGCTGCAAGGTTCACATTCTTGTTTTTATTGCTTTTTTTTTTCTTAGTTAAGAGAGTTTAATATTTGGGCATTTTGTGATTTGGTGATTTTCTTTGTATTTGGTTATATTTTAACAAGGTTTGGAAAAGATAGTTCGTATGCTTTTCCTGTAAACAAAAGACGTAATGTTGTTTAATATTTGATGACAGCTTGACAGTACCTGCTCCAGAGTTGTCCACTGATGATGTTTCTGGGAGCAAACAGGTGGACTTACTGGATGAACACATAAGAAGTTCTGGGTCAGACTCTCCTGTATCTGGTGCTGCTTCTGAGCAACATTTGCCTGATAACAAAGACTCTTCAAACACTCAGAATCTGGACAATTATGCTAACATTGGGTTGGTTCGTGATAGCAGTCCATCCTATGCACCTTCAGAACCTCAGCAGCAAGATTCTCACGATATGCCAGGCTTTGCGGTGTGTGATTCTTTTCAATTCTACCATCATATTCCATATGTTGTTTGCCTTGGGGTCTATGCAAACTTATTAAAGCCCTATAGTTGTATTATATATACCATGTTAGTGAGACTCTGGCTACATGGGGCTTCGTAACAAAACCTCTTGTTAGGCATTATGCCTGTATGATTTGAATGGCTTTTGCCATTGATAATTATATGTCGTGCAGCATCTGCACACCACTGAAACTAAAGATATTCACTAGTCAGGCACTGGTTGTGACCGTAAAGGGTTAGATCAGGTCCAACCGTAAAGGGTTTGATTGGGTACAATATGGATTAGATGTGGCAGTTTGTTCTGTAGCTGTCTGTCAGTAGTGGATAGTGGTATGGAGTGGCCTACTCCAAAAGATGTTACAGTGGATTGTAGGATGGCTGCTTTTTGGGCCCTGAATATATTTATATTACACAATGTTTACTTATTGAATAGTAAAGAAAAAAATGCCTATAAATTTATAATGAAGAGCCAAACGACAAGAGAGACATGTATGTGGATTCGGTGGAACACAGAAAACTCGCTAGAAAATGATGGGTCAGCATGCAGATAGGCTGGGGATTTTTCAAGTTTGCACCTTCCCCGAAAACTTTGAAATGACACTGGTTTCAGGGGCAAACATAACTCTGTTCCTCCATTCAGTCGTGCCTGCTCTGCCAACCATTCACCATGGCTTTTTGGCTATGAAAAATTGTGCCATGGCCAGCCATGATGTTACTGTCATTGGAGCAGTAGCAGGGTGCCATTGTGCACTAGAGTGATAGTGACACTAAGGCACACAATTGATAACTATGGGCCATTCTGTCTGTTGTCTGCAACTGTATTTGAGATGGTTGCTTGCTAGGAAGGACTAAAAATGTATTTGTTGTCAGTGATTTATAATCTGGCAAAGAGATAATCTAATGTGCAAGAGAACGGTCTGTTTTATTCACTTGTACTGAACGGACTCCATAGTGTGACTTCCAAATTTGATGTACTTGCTGTACTTCTTTTGAACATCTGACTGAATTGACATTTAAAAGAATGTCCATCTCTCTTTTCTGTTGACACTGAGGATTCTTGAAACTTTCGCCTATGATTCTATCAGTGCAACAATTGCCCAAAAGAATCATGCCAAATACTCATATCAGTTACCCTATTTATTTACTACTTGTGTAATAGTATGTATAAGTAACAGGTGTACTTTGTGCCTTGTCCTGTCATTCTCACTTTTAAATTTCCAAACAGGCCTATGATCCTCCAACTGGGTATGACATTCCTTATTTCAGACCTACAATTGATGAAACTGTACGAGGGCAGGGTTTATCATCTCCTCAGGAGGTATAATTTATATGCCGATAGAATATTTAAGTCTTTTAATTGCTTGATTTAAGTTTAATTATCCAATATGTTTCTATAGTGAACTTTATGATTCAGTTGTTGAATCTTAATCTGTTTTTTATCTTCAGAAAAATACAACTTTACACACACACACACACACTTGGTACAAGGGGTACCAACCCATTTACAATGTCACTGAACAAAAATGAATCCTCCACCTAATGGTTACAATCCATTTAGTATCAACCTCGACTAGATAGATTATAATCAAAAGGTTCCCCTACAAAGCCAATAAATGCAGCTAGCAAATTATACACGTACCGGAAAACCAATTAGCAACACAAACAGCATCCAGGACTGCTGTCCCATATATGACAAAAGTTAGACAGTAGGAAAGATTTCTTTTTTATTCACTACCCATGTTGCAGAGTGATAGAGTTCAGTAGTTACACGAGGGTTCCTTTAAAATAAAACCCTATCAAAACAATTGACTCAAGTTTTACCTATCTTAATTTTGATTGCGAAAACTTTTGATGATCTTTGTGAAACCTTTCCTATATATTGTCTGTTTTGTGAAACTGTATTTCTATTTTTCTGATTTAGTTTTTGTGGAGGAATATAAATTGGAAAAGTTATCTCCTTTTTTTAAAAAGATTAATTGGCATTTTAATTTTGTTGGTGTTTTTCATCTTTGTTAAATTCACCTTGTTTGGCAAGTGCAGGCTTTAATCTCCCATGGAACCAATAATACTCCTGCTTCCACAATTGCCATGGTACAACAACAGCAACCTCCTGTGCCGCAAATGTATCCACAAGTTCATGTTTCACACTTCGCTAATCTTATGCCATATCGTCAGTTTCTGTCCCCGGTTTATGTTCCACCACCTATGGCAATGCCTGGATATTCAAGTAATCCTCCCTACCCTCACCCAACCAATGGCAACAGTTACTTGTTAGTGCCAGGAGGTGGTTCCCATCTTAATGCCAACAACCTTAAATATGGTGTTCAACAGTTCAAGCCTGTGCCTGCTGGAAATCCTGCAGGGTTCGGAAATTTTGCTAGTCCAGCTGGATATGCCATGATAGCTCCTGGTGTGGTCGGGGGTGCAACAGCTATTGAAGATTCATCCCGAGTCAAGTACAAAGATAATCTTTATGTCCCAAATCCTCAGGTAATGTGGTTATGTAGTGTTACAGAACATTTTGCTTGAATGTCAGCAAAAGAAGCATGAACAAAAAAACAATATCTAAGTTAATTAACCGTTTATAATCCGAACAAGCACCCAACATTACCGTCCATTTCTCTTTTCCATCCCCATTGTATTTAAAAATAGAGTCATTACCAAGGAGCGTGCTCCTCCCTTGTGGATATTTTAATCTTATTTTTCGAATTTTTTCCCTAAGTACTCATGGGAGAAGAAAGTAAAAGAGAAAAATTAAATAGATTTTTCTTGTCTTATAAGCTAAATTTACTTGTATACAAGTTTAAATTACCTTTTCGAATGGCTAATACGATAGAACTTTTATATATTTTAACTTGTGCATCAACTAATTTTAGTTTATGGAAAAAACTAATTCTATTTTTCTTATTTTCTTCTCTCACAAGTGTTTATAGAAAAGTTTATCCAAGCAAGACCTATAACATTATTCAGAAATGGACTGTTAATATGTATTTGCTTGTTAATATCCTTGGCAGCTATCTTAGTTTGACCTACTTATGTACATAGTTATAACTTGTTATAGCTTGTTTTGCTAGAATCTATTTCCTGTTTATAGCTTTTTTTTGAACACTAGAAGTTGCAAGTAATGTAGTCAATAGACTCTTAATCTAATAGGATCTAGAATGTAGAGAATATTAGGATAAGATTAGTAATCTCTACATATTATATTGTCAAATCACATCATTTGTTGCTTTCTTTTGCAAAACTAAGTTTTGATTTCGTGTTTCCCCCCTCGTTCACAGGCGGAGACATCAGAAATTTGGTTACAAAATCCAAGGGATCTTCCTGGAATGCAATCTGCTCCATACTATAACATGCCAGGGCAAACAGCTCATGCAGCTTACATGCCTTCACACACTGGTCATGCTTCCTTCAATGCAGCTGCAGCTCAGTCTTCTCACATGCAGTTCCCTGGCATGTACCACACTCCTCCACAGCCAGCTGCCATTGCTAGTCCTCACCATTTAGGACCACCAGCCATTGGCAGCAATGTTGGAGTTGGGGTAGCTGCAGCTGCTCCTGGAGCACAGGTTGGTGCCTATCAGCAGCCCCAATTGGGCCACATCAATTGGACTACAAATTTCTGAAATGGGATAACAGAAAAAGGAAAGTTATATTTAACCCCTATGTGTACAAGGGACTGACTGAAAGTAGATATAGAAGAAAAGTGTCAGTTTTCATTGTGAAATGGATGACTTATGCTCTTATTTTTTTCCTTTTTACAAATGCAATGAGGCATTAAATTTTCAGTCTCCTTTGTTTGCAGTAGGTGTAGGAATTATTGAGTTTTGGCTTCAAAAGTTGAAATTTCAGTCATTCCTGAAAATCCTTTCAGATAATGCTGAAAAGCTTTTCTTGATCGGATATGCTGTATTTTTACTGATATCTATGGCCACAATAACCCCCAAATTACTTATAACAACGTTTTCCTATCCATGTCCAGTAAAATTAACACCATGTTACAAGAGCATTTGTTTGGTGGCAACTGTGTATTTGTCGATTTTGAGTATTGAGTGAATATGAAAAGAAAATTGCAACTACAAGTGCTAGTGACCTATGTGGTGTGCAGTAGTTATTACTTTGAAGTTGATAACGATGTCAAATAAAATGGTAGTGTTCAATACATTTAAGAATTTATAGTAGTAACTGTTGAATGTAAAAATAAATGTCAAGATTGTAGTAAAACATTATGTACATAACTAAAAGCTAGCATACATTTTATTAACTTTGTAATGTTCGATTACAATTTTGCTCTTTCTATAACTGCAGTTTTCATTGTAGTGAAACTAAGACCATCAATACAATTATTCAGATATTTACAGAACTGGGAAGTAATTTAAACGTATTTGATTTTATCAATTTTAATTTATGTACAAATTGCCTTCGGTTACGTATCTCAGGAGTATTACTACTATTTCACAGCAGTGATAGGAAATAGTGAGAATTTGGGTTTGAAATTTGACTTGGAATAAAATTTTTCAAACTTGATTTTCCTAACATAATTTATCGAAAGTGTGAAATTTGACACCATATAAACTAAATTGAGTGTAATTAGTAAAAAGAGTATGAACTATATAAGAAAATGATAATGTGAGAATATATCATTAATTATAAGGATGTTTTGTTAATTCTTCATGAATTACTTAACCTTTTAAACCTAAAGTAAAAATTTATATTCAGTCATGTTTTCATTTTCATTATATTTTTATTTTTGTCAATATAATTATGTTTGTATTTTTTTACTAATTTAAATATTAATTAAATATTTTTATAAAAAATTACAACAAATAAAATATGAAACTGTTAAGAATTTAATGTAAAAAGAACATGTTTTTTTTTTTCAAACATATTGAATATAAAAAAGAAATTATAATAAAATGAATTATATAGAATATCATATATGTCAAATAACTATAGAGACTATAAGAAGAGTAACATATTGGAAAATAAATTCTTTAAGACTATTAACATCTAATACTTTTACACATGTTGCTAGAGAAAATACTTTAGAAATGCGTGTGAATTTGGAGATTTGAAAGAAATAATGAAAAATTATATAATGAAAGAAAAAATTTTGAAATTAAAATTAAGAATATTTTAGTACTTTAAAATAAAAATTGAAACGTGATAAATTTATATCTATCCATCAATCCGATTTAAAAAGTCGATAATTGGAATAAATTTCACGTTGGCATGTTTATAATTGTCATCCCTAGTAATTATAAATTTTATTCTTGTATAAATAATTACGATAACGGTGCAATGAATCTCGGTTAAAGTTAATGAGTAACATCTACAAAATATTTCAATAATATTGATCTTTTCAAGTAGTTTTCTTTTCATTCACACAGGATACAAAAATTGGAACCTCATTGGAGTTCAATAATTTAACATGAAGAAGTGTGCAAGGCTTGAAATCTGAAGCCCTTGAAATGGCAGAGGCTTATGATAATGATATAAAGGGTTAGTTAGAGAAATGAAGGAAGAAAAGAGGGTAGCTAGGTAAAGATCATAAGGTGGTGTTTGGTTAGGGTGTGTGAACGTGCAGTGGTCCTACTACCCTTGGGATGACTCTATAAAGAAGGGTATGCTGTCCCTATGAACACGGTTGTTGTGACCCTTAGAACAAAAGTGTTTGTGATAATACAAAAAGAAAAGCTACTGCAATCCCGAGGACAATTTTTAAAGCAAGCCAAAGCCACTGCTATGCTAAGCAAAGCATACCTTCTTCTATTCTTTCGTCATCTCTGCAAAAGATATATAACAAAGCATTCCACCCACATAAAGCCTCAGATACCATTTTTATTTCTAAATTTCACCTCCTTTCCTCTGTAAACAACACAAACTTCCCCTAGATTAAGATCAACAAATCCGTTTAAAGAATAAAATTCTCTTAATAATTCAATTCATTTTATTATTAGACCCTCACTTGATGCTCTTTAGAGAAACTAGATTGTTAGTTATAGGAATATCTAGCAATGGTTTTTTCTATTTTTTAACATAAAAAAATAATAAAATTGAAAGAAACGTTTCAGAGTCTAACCCTTATCCAACAAAATAAGTCTTATAACAACAAACCTAAAAGTCTAACTACCTATCTTAAGAGTAATATCAAACTAAACACAGAAAAATATAACACGAATTATATCATAAATATCTCGCTATGTAAATTAATAGATATTTAATTCTGAGTTTAAGTTTTATATTGTTTAGAAATGAAAAAGTTAAAACTTATAAATTTAATGTCTTTATTTTGAATAAAAAATAATATCATTTCTTTATATAGATCGATTCTTATTTTATTTTTATTTAATTTGTTAGCCTTTAAGAGGGACTCTAATTTAAAAAGAATATCCGATATTTTCCTCTTCATTTTTTTAATAATAAACATTTTTTCCCATTTATACAATGTTACTAGAATCATAATATTGTAGGATAAAAACCCTTTAGACTATTAAACAGTACACAGATGTGTGAAAAATAGACAGAAGTATGGCACGGAAGTAGATTTGATAAAAACATTATTTCAGAGAATATAGTTATACTGCATGTGTCTTCATGCATACAAATTACTACAGATAATATAAGATACTTTACTGCATATTTATTATCGAACAATTTATTTATTGACCCGGCCTTTGTAAATTTTACTTTGAAAACGTAAAATGGTGAGTTTTATCAGGTCAAAATCGACAATATATCTCACCTTCCAACGAATCTGAGCACCCACAGAATAGGGTTCCCACCCTAGTGTAATCATATAACCTCTTTTTTGTTCATATTTGCTTTTGCTTCCTAATAATCAGCAACTAATGAGTGTTCAGTCTCATAATCCAACTCATTTTGTTGGAGTTACATAAATTAGTCAAAGCCTTAACCCTAAACACGATGCATGTGCAGGTTTTTAACCTACAAACTCTATATTTGTATGCATAGAACTCTTTAGTGGGTTAGTAGATATCTAATAAGAAGCATGAAAATACTGAATGATTTAGAATGATTTGAAGTGAAAATGTGGAAGAATATGGTTGATTAGTTATGATCAATATGGTTTTGATTGAAGCTAAGGTTGTGGGGGTGCCCCACTGTTTGAAACGAAGTTAGAGAGGAAATGATGGAGGCATGGCCATGCCTTTGCAAATGGCTACCAACCAACTTTGCAAAGCGTGTTTGTAGTGTGGAGAGGTGTCACATGAGGCTGATGCATCCATCTCTTTCTTTTTCCAAAAGGGAAAAGAATCATTCCTATTTCACATCCATCCATTTCATCTCGTGCAAACCATCCTCTGTGCTACACAACCATACCAATCATGTTATTCCATGCGTGTGAGTTTCTTCAACATGTTTTCACCATTTTTCCAACATGTATCTTCTGGCCATTCTTTTGCCCTACACCAGTATCTTCTGTTGTGGCTAACATGTTCAAACAATAATAAAACAATATGTGTACTCAGAACATGTTTTGTATCAGCTTCAAGTGAATGATACATGTAAGTTCATAAATGTTTTTTAACTCATCAAGACATGTTCTTAGGATTCACTTAATGTATTAGACAAAAAATGATGTTTGGATTTCATTGATTTCATATTTAATAAAAGATGATAATCATGTTAATTAATGTCGTTCATTCTCAACTTGCACCTGAAAAAAAAAATGAGTGAAAAGCATTTCTAATGTAAATAGTATAAGGGAAATGATTTTTTTGTTAGTCAAACTGAATTAATTTTTGTTGATTAAGCTTGTCAAAAAATTTAATTAACTCTATATGAGTAAATTCGTTTAAGTTTAGTTTAAATCCAATCAAATATAATGGATTCTTGTATTAGAAAGAAATTTAAATTATGAAAGGTAGACATCTATAAAGATAACATTTCATATTATGCACATATTTAGATGTTTATCTTTTTGAGATATTACTCAAAATTGAAGATGAGATACGAAAACTAAGAAAATACTTATAAAAGAAAAATTAAACTAGTTAAGATGAATCAACCTTTATATGCAAACCACCTTTTTTTATTTACCCAATTTAATGCGATTACTTTAGGAAAAAATTTCTTTAGCTTTAATCGGTTTGACTTAGTTTCTATTATTGATCATCAATAGAAGTAGTATATAAGAAAGAAATAAATCATAACACACATTTAAGAGCATTGCTTAGCTGTACACAATTTTAAGCACTGAAAAGTGACTAATCAATAATTTACAGAACCAATTGATGGAAGTTAACCCTCATTATTGATTACTATAGTGCTTTTTTGTCGAATTACATTTATTTAAAAATTTCTATTTATTTTTTATATATATTTATATGTGCGTGACACAAGGAATTGAATTAAAAGCTTCTTGAATCCTCTTGCAAATAGTGTTAAAATTATTTAGAACTAGATTTTACTAACTCTCATGTTAATTATATTTTGATTTCTATCACTCCTTTTTGGCGTTTGAGACAAAGTGTGATTAACGTGGGACTATCATAGTTCCTTGAAAACAAAGATGTTTAGGACAAACTATTCAACAATGTGATGAAAACAAAAGTTTCGGAAAGGCAAAAAACAAACGCATTATGTGAAATGACTGCTATCATATTGATAAACATCAATTGATATCGTAAAGCAATATTGTAACACAATGATTATTTCTAAGTACGTGGATAATGAAATATGTAACTGTAATTAATGTGTAGAACCCTTATGATTTTAAATTAAATTTGATTAAGGAGTAGTTAAAAATGTATACATATAGCATGATTATAAGGGCATGCCCTAGTAGTGAGTGGTATATGTAAAGTGTATTGGTGGAGAGTGAAGGGTACATCCATAAGGAATAAAGTTGAACACGTAAATTCTTAGGAAGGATGATGACAATGGAAAGATGGGGCACAATACAAGTAACTTTTTCCTAATTGGGGGCTATATAGGCCATGTCAATGTGGCATGTGACTTGGCTTTGGGTCCCTATATGGGTCATTGCCAATTATCTAAATGGAATCTTAACCCTCACAATATTATATACTTTCCTTTGCTAATCGCATCATATCAAACCAATCCTCCACCTTTTTCCATAACATACTTTAGCTTTTCTATTGGGTAATTACCAAAAATATGAGATTAATATTCACTTATCACATGCATAATTGCAAAAATCAAATTAATTGTATAATATTTTGTCTTTATGTTATATTATTTTCATCTTACTTATATTAAAATACATGTTTTTAATCTCTAATTATTGATTTTTACGGTATTTAATGTATTGTAAAAATAGACTAAATAAACCATTTTTTGATATACATGACATATTCAAGGTTAAAACTAATTTTGTTTTAAAGTACACGAAATAAAAATAACTAATGATAATGATTAATCTATCTAACCAGATTCACGTATCTCGGTCTCCACTTGCATGATTCAATAAACTGTCGAGTTTGTTATCCTAGTCTGAGCTATAAAATTGATTAACATCCTTTAGCCTAGTAGATTATAAATAATGTTCTATCACAATAAGTATTCACTTTTCATGCTAACTTTTCACTCATTACTATCATAATATACCTATTTTTTTATATACAAACAACCTCTTAACCAATTACTTACTTGAGCGTTAGAGTATCTTTTGTAGTGGATCTTTATCATCCTTAGATAATCAAATTCGAATCACATGATATTCGGATTCGGATCGAGTTGACACCAACTCACATCAGAAAAACACTTATTCGGATCTCGGTAAATTATACTAAAATTATGAATAAAAAAATCTTTTATAAAAATTAAAATTTTCAAAAAAAAATATTTTTAATCATTAATTTTAAAACATAACATGTCAGTACGCATTATTATAAAAGAAATTGATAAGCATGATATACAACCTTTTTAGTCCCGTGATGAATTTATATTGAATATATAAAAGTTGTTTATGAATCTAAAATTAATTTTGGAAACATTTATATTAGTTGATATTTGCATTCTTTTAATATGGACTCATTATGGTTAAGTAATTAATTTTCTTGTTTAATCCGGAGCTTTCGTTTGCAGGTACATACACACATATATATATATATATATATATATATATATATATATATATATATATATTATATATATATTATATGTAAGCAAGAAAAACATAAGTAACATCTTTTCTTGACTACAGGAACTCGAATAGTTAAAATATGCGATTTTGAAGTTGAAGCGATATACATAATGAACCATCTAATTTAATTCATTTTTCGCTAACAAAAGAAACGTAATTTTAGAAATTTAAATATGGGTCAGAGTCTTATATTAAATATAAATAGAAAAGTTGAATAATATATAATAGAAAGAAAACTTATAAATTAATCATCTATGTCAACCTCTTATATAAATTTAACCTGTATATTATTTTATTGAATCTTTCCAATAAATCTATCTCAAAAGACCAAAAGTAGTGTAGAAGTAATATTAAAGTAATGAATTGTTCATGTGACAAATGAGAATGATATTTTAAAAAATGAAACTAACATAAAAAAAAGAAGTTTTTTTTTTTTCATAATGGAATATATAACTATATTACTTATGTTTTGAGATATTGGATACAAAGTCATAAGCACGTTCTAAGCTCAATTTTGTTTTAGAAAAAAAAAAAAGTCAAATTGAAGTGCTTAGTTATATGATGAAAGTATGAGTGAAATTAATAGGTTTTACTAAACAAACTTATTGCATTGCTAGGTCAACGGATATTGGAGATAATAATGAAACCCATTTTACTCAGAACTTGATCATGCATTAATGAAAGAGGTTGTCACTGTTTTTTGTCTCCTCAATTTCAGTCCCTTCAAAATTTAAATATTTTTTTTATTTGAAACTCATGCTAGGTTTTTCATTACCAATTTAAGACAATTTTTATTATATCTGGAAAACCATTTTTAAAAAAATAACTTTTAAAATATAAAAGAAATGAGTTCTTTCGTGAATTAAAATTAGTTTATAAATTAAAACAATGTAAATTTAGAAGTTACACAATAGCTTTTCTGTGAGTATATAAACTAAAAAAAAAATCTCCTAAAATTTGGTTTGTTTGAAGAAACTTGTTCTAATAGTCTATTTCAAAATTAATTTTGAAAAATAAAATTAGAAATGCACTAATTTAAAATAGTTTGTCGTATAAGAGACTCCTTTACTGTTTTTAAATGAATATTTTGCTTTATGAACACGTAAAAATTGAAAAACAAATCAAAGCAACTGCAACAAAACAAATGTATTAAACAATAAACAAAATTTACCCCTTATACATATTAAATTACAATATATGTTGTGACACAATTTGAGGGCAAAAATAATATTTTTATCACTGTAATTAAGGTTTTTACTTTTTATATGGAATGATCCCAATATATTTTTCACAATAAGAAACCAATCTTTGGTCCAAGAGTTTAACTATATTCAAAACTCTTTACTCTTCTATTTACCTATGAGTGTGTTATTATTTATTGCAAAGTTGAAAACATGAATGGAGGCAATGGAAGAGCATTACAATCTCTCTTGTACCACGTCTTCATTAATGTTCTACAACCCACCTTCAAAAAGGTCGAAGGAAAAAATGTAAATAACTATATATTTTTGGTTAAAACTGAACAAAAAAACAAATTTTTAAACCTTATTTGTTTTCAAAAACATTTTTCTGAAAGTGCATAGTGTTAGGTTACAATTAGAGACCTATGTATTGTCATCTAACAAGGAAGAATTTGCATGTGCCCGTGGACTGCACTGTTTTGTAAGTCTCTTCACTTTTTTTCTTCTATTTTTCTTTTTTTTTTTTCATAATAAATAGGCAAATTTCTACTTTTATCATGCCACATGTCAAGCAAGAGTGTAAGAAGCCAAATTTTGCTTAATTGATACATATTTTTAATTTTTTTTGTCTGTATTACTTTTTTGGTGAGCTGAAACAAACATGTTTGAAATAAACAATAATAATAAAATAATTGTTTCACTCAAACAAGGTATCATTTAACTCATTCCCACTCCAAAATCCAACTCACACTTGATTTAAACATCCTTCATTCCTAAGAATGGAATTTGAGAATCATTAATTACTCATCAACTCCACAATCAATTTCTCACTAATGGTTAATTGTAATGTGCACATGACATGATAGTGGTGGAATCTCAAATTTGTTTTACATGACAATAAAATTGTGGTAATTTCAACATGATTTTTTTAAGAAGCCAAGTACTTCATACGTACTAAATTATTAATTTGTTACACATGAAACGTGAGAGTTGAGACTCGTGTATCATCATAACACCCCATGATTGTTTTAGGGTTTGTGTGTGTGTATTAGTTGCTTTGTATAATTATAGATGACACTTGGTGGATGTGTTATTATATTAGCATCCTAGCTGGTACGTTTCATTATGAAATATTTTCTTGAAACCGAAGGGAAGGCACAAGGAAAGAGAAAGAGAAGAAAAGAAAAAACAAAACAATAGTATTTGATCAAACATCTCAACACACACGATGTTTTATTTGTTTTTGGTGGCTTTTTCAACCTTATCAACTTAATTAATCCTACTTTCTCTTGCCTCATCCTTTGCTAATCTTAATTAATTAATAAACAAAATCTCTTGTGGCTTGGTTTCAAAATTGTTTCTATCTCTTTCTCTTCATAAAGTTTAGGAGCCACGAGAGCAATGATTGTGCAAATAAGCACACAATGTTCCCACTAACTCTCTTTCTTGTCTTCTCTTTCTCTTGTTGTTGCACCCCTACAAAACAATAACACAACCCCTCTCTCAAGCATAGACACGTAGGGGAAGAAAGTTTGACAATTGAAAGGACTAAACGACCATTTTTGTGTGTTTATATTTCTTTTGCATTGTCAATCAAGTCAGCTTCCATAAATGACAGGGGCAGCCATAGATTGCTATTGATCTTGCTTTTATAATTCAGGCATAGCCCTTATGCTATTCATTAATGCCTACAAAATGCATCTTACCAAATTATCTTCCATATAATTAATTAATTAATTAATCAATTCTAGCCACCCCATTTGAGTTGGAATTTCCCCCCTCATAAAAAAATTTGTTTTGATTTTCTAATTGTGTAAAGTTAGCATTTTTTTCTCTTTCTCCAGAGATGGTAACAGTGGGAAACAAAAAAATTAAATTTTTACACCTTATTTATGTACTGTTTTCAGACACTAACTGTTTATCTAATTTGTTTTCCAAAAAGGATAAAAAGGGTTTCTCAATTTAGATGAGAAATTAACTGTTAAGTAACATAAAATCATTTAAGAAAATGAAAGGAGAATCAAACCTGTATTAAAAAGCTAGAGGGTTAAAACTACTGCAGCAAAATCTTGAAGATGGTCTTTGTGAAGCTAAACCTAGACCACAATGCAGTTCATTAAACTAGGCAAAAGAAGAACAGCTTTAATTTGAAGAAGTCACGGGCATTAATAGAATCCATAAAAATAAATGAACACTTAAAGCCCAAAATTTAGTTAAGAAGCCGCATTATTTGACTGTGCAAACAGCAGTATAATGGCAGTGCCTCATAATACAGTATAATACCTTATGTTGGAAGTGCTCTACACATGTTCATACCTCTCATTTCTTCCTCTAATCACTACAAAAAAAACCACCCTTTTAATCATAAAAGTCACTAATCAAAGATGGTAATAATCAACATTTTACACCAAGCTAACCTCCACTAAACACATTTGTTTGTACATTGAAAGAGAAACTGCATATCCACATCAAAACTAAGACAGATGATACTGATGAGTTTCTGAAGGAAGAGTGGAATCTTCTTTGCAGGATCAATATGTGCTTTGCCTGGTCCTACAAAACTATGCATTTTCTTTCTTTTGTTATATAAAGAAAAAGTAAGGATCTAATGTCAATTCATGGGATGAAGGGAAGAAAATAAAAAATGAAAACTAAGGAAGAGGTGAATTGAATAATCAAAAACATGAGATTTAAAATGAGTGAAATTCCACATCATTATTGACAGGCTGGCCAGCTATACTCTTCCCCCAACCCTTATAAGAGCATCCAAAAGAAACCATTCTCCAAAACTCTCTCTTTCTTTCTCTCTCTCTCTCTCAATCATCCTTTGTTCTCTCTTCTCCTCTGAGGCGTGGAATTTGGCTTTCATTACTGTCTCTCTCTAAACCATCAAGCACTCATCATCAATACTCATGTCTCCTTTCTTTCTTCCTCTTTCCTCTTATGTCCTTCCACAGTGATTTGCAAACACACCACTCTCACACTCTTTTTTTTGGAAATACAGCCATGGCCTTGTCCTTTCTCACAATCATTTCTTTCTCCTCATAATTTCCCTCTACTAGAGCTTTTTCACAGTGCCACTATTTGAAGCAGACAACAAAGGCCAAGTAATTGATACCCTCCAAAATCCCCTGTTCAACCCCTCTCTGTTTTCTCCCCTGTTCTCTATAAAAAACAGAATGGACAAGTGGGACAATAAACCATCAAGAAAACAGCACCACAGAGAAAACCCTTCTTTCTCTTCCACTCTACTTGACGTTATCTACCGTTCAATCGACGAAGATCAAACGGAGGAAAAGGAAGACGGGCAGCTTATCTTCTACAGAGAAACCATGAGGAAGCAGAAACAGAGCAATTGTTTCAGAGACGACAAAACTGAAGCTGAGAAGCACAACTCTCGCAGGGCCAGGAAGGTGGAGAATTGGATGGAGAAGAGAACCTGCGAGAAAGTTCTAATGGGGAGAAACTCGTTGACGGAATTTGAAAGAAGAACGCGAAGCAATTCGATTTCAAACACTCTCTCCATGTATTCAAGCTCAACCTCCTCCTCTGAGTCAAGCTCTGTTGGGGGCTTCTCTTCTTCGGAGTCAGAGTCCTTCTATGGAGTGCAAAGGCCAAAGCCAATCAAAATCAGTGTTTCTGATAAAACCAAATCCAAAGCCAACTTTGATACCGCCCTTCACGATCACAGTTTCAGGAGCCACTCTTCTCAAACGCAAAAGCCAAAGCACGAGAATGGTTTTGGCAAAACCAAGTCCAAAGCCTTGAAAATCCTTTACGGGGAGTTGAAGAAAGCAAAGCAACCAAATTCACCAGGTGCAAGACTCGCTAGCTTTCTCAACTCTCTCTTCACTTCAAGTGGAAATGCCAAAAAAGCAAAGGTTTCAACAACAACAACGACATCATCATCATCATCTACTTGTCGTCCTGTTCTGTTTCCGGTTGCAACAAATCGTTCTGAAGATACTAAATCAGCGGCACAACAGCCCGGTTCTACATGTTCATCAGCATCTTCTTTTTCAAGGTCTTGTTTGAGCAAAACCCCTTCTTCAAGATCAGGTGCCAAAAGGTCTGTGAGGTTTTGCCCTGTGAGTGTGATAGTGGATGAAGATTGTAGGCCTTGTGGGCACAAGAATGTTTATGAGGGTGAAGAAGCTTTGGTGGCTTCCAATGGAAAGAACAGAAGTGAGGAACTGAGGTTGCATGTGATGCAGGAGAGTCGCAGGGTGGAGGAGTTAGCAAGAGATTTATTGAAGAATTATCAGAAAAAAAGCGAAGTGGAGTTTGATGCTGTCATGCATTATGAAGAAGAAGATGATGATGATGAGGATGTAGCAAGTTGTTCAAGTTCTGATCTTTTTGAGTTGGATAATCTATCAGCAATTGGGATTGAGAGGTACAGGGAAGAGTTACCTGTGTATGAAACTACCCATTTCAATACCAACAGAGCCATTGCCAATGGCTTCATTCTGTAATTTTGAGGGGAAAAAAAAGTGGGGTTACTTTTTAATTAGAATTAAATGGTGTGGGGGTTTACATCAGATAATAAGATTTCTCCTTTTATTTTGGGTTATTGCTTCTTCAATCTAATTCTCTTGGCTTGGTTTTATCCTGTTTTCTTGGTTATTTTAGCATTGTTCATGGTTTGGTTAAAATGTTTATATCAGTGAAGAAGAGATAGAGTAAGATTTGATGAGGATGTTAATGGGGAAAAGGGGTGAAAAAGCAGTTAAAGAAGGGGAAGAATGTGAAGATGAAGTTGAAAGCAAAGGCAGAATTTCTACACTTATTCATGGCAAGAGAAAAGAGGGCTTTTGCTTTCTCTCTTACGTGTGGGGGCCCCTTTTGCTTGAAATTAACACTATCTTCATGCATCTCATATGCGTGGGAGCAATAGTCAAAAAGTGCCTATGTTAATCTAATGGGGATATGAGAATGAGATCCTTTTTTTTTTTTTGCCCTTTTAAAGTTTCAAAATTTATTTTACTTAATCATCTCAAACTTGATCTATGAAACGATTATTGTTTTGGGGGTAAAATCACTCGGTGGAAATTTTTTGTTAATTTTAGAGGCAGCAAAAAAGAGGTCAAATGATGGGTTTAATGGAAAAAAAGGGTAGAGGTATAAGGCATGGTCTCCAAAGATGTGGACAAAAAATCTCTTCTTGGATTCTCTAAACCCTTGATGTCAAATTGGTTGGCTTCTAAGCCAAGAGCTTGTCTCTGAATTATTTGAAAGGTTAATGCAAACAGCTGAATATTGCTAATCATCTCTTACCTTCAACCTCAAATCACTCCAATATCTCAAACTCCTTTCTCCATCTTCCTCTTTTGTTTCATACATGTTTCACTTCTACTTTTTCTATTTTTTTTTCTCTGTCTCACCCCCTTCAATGAAATAGATCTCAAGCCAAATTTAATCTTTTTCCCCTTTAATGTTCCAAGTTCATCACAAACATTCTATGGTTCCTATGTCAAAAAGACTATACCATGAGGTGGGAAAAAAAGAAAAAAAAAAAACAACTTTATGGGGATTCTCACATTATCTCAAATAAGGGTGAAAAACAGGAATGTTCAGATTCGGACTCCAAAATTCTCATTTACTTTTCTTTTTGTTAATTTTTCTCTAACCTTGTTCTTCTGCATTCAAACACAATGACATTCTTTCTCTTTCTCTTTCTTTTGTTGTCCCAAATGAAAAATTAACTCATCTCTTCCTTTATTCTTCAAATTAAATTAGCATCAAAAGCACCATCCATCGGATCAATTTAGAAAATGTTAATGCAAAAAAAGAATTAAAAATTAAGAACATAAACTTTGGAGAGGAGGACCACTAAATCATAACAGTGTGATATGCTAATTGAGTTGAATGGCCTTAACTAACACATTTTTAAGGGAAAAAAATCTTAGAGTTTGAAAGCTAGGTAGCTATGTTGGACTATAGGAAAAGAAAAGGCTATGCTATGCTATGCTTTAAAGTGTCATAGGCGAAGAGTGAGTGGCTTTGTAGGGCGTGGCGTTGTCGTGGACCTGTGATGCCCTAACCGCAATTGACAAAACATTAAAAAATTGATTAGTGAAGGGAATTTGGCATGCAACTGTGTAATTATTGCCTTAAAAAATCACTTTGTAATCTAATAAAAATGATTTGTTTCAAATTTAAACACCATAAACTGTTACTGTTTTCATATGGTTGGTGAAGTGGGGGAGTACAGCAATCATAATATATACCGGATAGTTGGTGTGAAACCACCAAACCCTCACAATTCCTTGGATTTCAAATAATCACACCAATCTTCCTAATTCCCTTCAATTTTTTATTTTATTTTTTGTTTATCTCTTACTAGTTCTTTTTCTTTAATTGGAATCAAAACTACCCTTTTCATTTTGGGAGTTTTATCATTCATGGGAAGTAAATTTCCAGTTTCAGGGAAGGTCCACTTGAGATTTTGTTCAACTTTATAAAGTAATGCAAGTTGGGAGATGTAACTACAAATTTCAAACCTAATTAAGATTTTAAAAGATTCTTTAATACTATTCTGATGCGTCTAATGTACATTTAGTTAAGAAATTAAATGAGAATTATTTCTTTCCAACCTATACAAGAACTTCCTACACGAATCTCACACAAAAACTTCCTACACGAATCTCACACAGAAACTTCCTACAAAAACTCAACAAGTAGTTGGTTGATGCTTAAAAACTCCAACAAAACATTGATCTTAATGGAAACTTTCTTCTTAAGACCTACGTTCAGTAATCAGGTTAGGTTCTCACTAATCTCTTAAATATAAGAAATAGTGATATTATTGTGTTTTTACATAATTGTTCTGGAAATATGAGACAATATTTTGGGACTATTGTACTTTCTTCTATCTCATTTTTGTTATTTTCTTAGTATAAATAGTTTTTGGTTATATAAGTTCCAACATCCCATGTGTTCCTATATATATATATATATATATATATATATATATATATATATATATATATATATATATTTTTCTTTCTTTATGTTGAAAAGAAATTATGAATTTATATTTAGACTAATATATAATGTTAAAATAACATGATAAATGATTCAATCATTAAAGTTAATGTAACTTATTTGTTTATGTTGTCACATAACAAAAGGAAAAATAGTATTAAAATAATTCCCGTCATTAAAATTTGCTAAAATTTTGATTATTAATTTTAAAACTATCAGTACATGAAATGTTTTTTTCAAGTGAATTGATGTTTCTAATTTATAAGTTTGTATAAAAGTAGAAAAGTAATGGAGCTGGGTTGTGAAATTAACTAATTAATGTGCATGGTAAATTAAAAAAGAAAAGGAGAAAAGAGATTAACAACATAATGAATCTAATTAGAAATGATAAAACGGAGCAAAGAAGATGTAAAGGAGTGAGTATATATTTGTCTAATGAGTGGTGTTGTACGTAAGTGGACATAATGGTGAGATTCTTGCTTTATTTTCTACTTAAAAAGATTAGAGTGAAAAACAGGATCTGTCAAAATGATTAAATTTATAATACTTTATCTTAGCTTCTTTTATCTCTTATATTGCATATCTTATGTCTAGCTCTTTCATTGCATTACTTTAAGATCTTATGATCATGTTCAATATTTAGGGGTTGAAGACAAGACTGTTAGATTTTGCCATGATACACGGTTATGGTGAAATGAACTCTTTCATCAACAAAAGGAAGAACACAAAAAGTTTGTAGGTCAGAAACCGTGGCAAAACCTAAAACAATGTTGTTGGAACTTAATTAATACAAATCGGTGAAGAGAAAGGAAGCAAAATATATAAAATTAATTTAATGATTTAGTTATAGTTTGGCACGCGCAAGAGGGAAAAGCAAATGAAATCCTCAAAACTATATCCAAAAGACAAAAGCCGAAGAAACAAATTAAAAGAGGATGAGATGATTTGGGAGGGGAAACAAGAAGCTCCAAAAGAAAAAGGGTTCTAAAAGAATTGAATATTTGCTGTTATACAAAAAAGTTATTCCAAATACGCAAGCAATTTGATTCATCAAGTGTCTTTTTTACAAACATTGTTTGGAATGTCCAACAATAAATCATCACTAGAAAAGTGAAAAGCTAAAATAAAATAGATTTATAAGAAATAATTACATACAAATCATAAGGGTTAATAAGAAATAATAGACAATGGATCTTTACAGGTAACCGTTAAATGTACCATACATAACTATTTTCTTTCTTTATTATACGCAAAAGCTCAAGGGATGTGTTCTTTGACTCCTTTATCACCTACCACCGGAACACTTCTTTGGAACCAACCATGTTAATTCTTCTTATTGATTGTTTTATTTAATAATTCAAATTGAAAATTAATGCATTATGATTATTTAAACTTATAAATCAGTTATACTATGTATAGAGATATATTTAAAAATATAAACAATTACTTATATAAACCACATAATAGCTCCAGATTGTACTATAAAACATATGCAGAACATCTTTTACTCAATATAATATAATTTAAAAATTAGCTTATAAGGTTCACGAATTTAGTAGTTCATTTTTAAATTTTTAGAATACCACATTAAATTATTTTCATAATATTTAAATTTAGTTTTTTAATAAGTTATTAAAGTCTACGTCTCACATCCAAATTTAGGTATTTATACAAATTGAACTTAATTTGTCTCATATCAATTTCATATCTTATAAGTAACTTGAAAAATAAGTTAAATTATTCATACAAAGTTTAAATCTTATTATTTGGCGATTTGTGAAAATTCTGTTGTCTAAGGAATTTCATTGTTATCTAAAAAAGTTTATTTATGACATATTTAATATATTATTCAATTGCAATAATATGATATAACTTAATAAAAGATAAATATAGAAACAATAAAAAATAACTCATAATAATTTATAAATGATCTATTATTATATATCATTATCCAACTACCCAAAAATCTATACAATAATCTCATCTATTATGAAAAAAATCACTTCAATTATGAACCTCTATTTCAATATTGTAATCAATTTCAAATATAATCAACACATCAATTCAAGGAGTTCGAACAACCATTCGTACAAAACTTTATTTTGGAAGATTGAAAATTACCAACCAACAAATTTAACAGTGTGTAATTGTTGACGCTTGAGTAGAGATTAAAAATTGTACACACAGTAAAAATTAACACATTATCTACAGAACATCGAAACAGACTCATGATAGAGTGACATAAGAAATTGAATAATCATAATAAAACACGTCACGTTAATAAATTAATAATGATTATAACTTATGAATAATGTAAGGGATGCTTTACACTTTGTGGTGAATCCATATCCACCGCCCTGTTAACATCTTATCAAGTACCTTGTTTCAATCTTTTAAAATACTTTTAATTACAATACACCTTTTTTTTTTGCGTTAATATATCATTTTAATTTCTATAAAAAATAAAACTTTGTATATTCTTAAATTATTCAATTAGTTGGTATTGATGAAGTTTATATTTCACAATGTACTTACCATACAAAATTTGAATTAAAAGATATATAAAAAAAAGCATGGAGCAACCCCAGCATAAATTATTGGATTTAATATTGGAGAAAGCATTTGTCCCTCTAAGCTAAGCACATAATGCAACAGCAAACACTACAGATAGATTGGTGGTGTCAACAATGGTGTGAGTGCGGAATAGGGTGGCATTCTTTTTCTAGCTATGCTACTTAACCACCATGCACAAACCACTCATGCATCGTAAGATAAGACTTCACCAGTTTATGTGGCCATTCAAACCACAGGACCATGTCCAAACAAAGGGGACCAAATAGGGTCAAATTAATTACCATTGGTTTCTTCCATTGTCTTTTAGAACATACTAGATTAAAACATAATCTTCTCAATAATAAATATTTTTCAAAAATTGTGATGAGCTTATACCAGTTTCTTTGGGTTGTCAACTTTGTTTTTATGCAATTTTTTTTTTCTTTCTAATCAACTGTGAAATGCTTTTTATATATGTCTGTTCTACTTTTCCAACAAGTAAGCACAAACTACTGATTCAAACAATATTGTAGTGTGTGAGTTACATGTCGGTTTCATTAAACAGATTAATATTTCTGAGAACAATACTATGTAGAAAATAGTGTTTGTTGTTTATTTATTGTTCAACGATTATGAGATGACGAACAAAGTTGGATGGATCGGGATTCACGAATCAAATCTTCTTTCTTTTTATTAATTTAAAACAAAAAGGAAAGAAAGAAAAGTATTCCCTTTTTTTATTCCATTCCTCCTATACACACTAAAATTATGAGAAGCACCAATCAGCATCTCACAACTTTTCTTTGTTGATAAGAATATATTTCATGGAGTTCATAATGAGACACGAAGTTTCCTGGATCCACTCATCTACGCATGCATGCATGTATGTGTGAGAGTTATGCATGCTGCATATACATGTAATTTATAAGAACATATCACCAGCAAAAAAATATGTTTGCACCCCACATATGGATATCGACATAAACATGCATGCGCAAAACCACTTATCCAAAACAGTTTCTCAATCATTAGTCACTACTAATAAATTACAATTAGTCATAATAAATGTTCTCTATCTAGAAGATTTTAGACTAAAATTTAATAACCCAATACAAAAATATACATTTTTAGTGATTTCAGTACTTTCTTTCAACGTTTTTTAATTTTACAATCATGTTGAACAAATTGAAGGTACCAGTTTTAGTCAACGAAGCTTCACCCTTGGTTGTGTCTCTCTAATGTCTTCTTTTCTTCTTTTTCTTTGTTGAACATCAACAATTCCATGGCTTGTGTTTGTCCAATATCATGTGTTCTGAAGCATAGCCCGTGGAACCAGGGCGCACCAAAAGTAAAGATATCAGAATATATAGGTTGAATTAATTAACAAAGTAAAAATCACATAAAACCATCCATATTTATACAACAAAAAAGTGTATATACCAGAAGAAAATGAACTTTTTTGAATCAAACTAAGTCCATTGAAAGTGTATATATACATACAAATTGATAATTTGACATATATGGTAGATTATGTTCTCACACATTTAACGGTTAATATGTAAGTAGGTGTACGAAAAAAATGATTCACATACAATTTGGATTCAGAAGTTGAAAGGTAGCTTAAGACCACATCACAGAGACAGTGTACCCTTAAGCTTCTTTTTTGCTTTTCTTCACTTTGCACCCACACGTGAAGAACTGGGCCCACATGTCCCAGAACTGTCGCGCATGCACACGTGTGTTCTTACCTTCACTGATCCCCTTAAGATCCTCTCTCTCTTTCTCTCTCTAACAAAAGCAAAAACAACACAGAAATATCAATATAATATGACATAATGCACACATTCACCACTCATTCTCATCCATACACGCCAACTTCTATCATTCATCATTCTCATTATGTATATCCCTGCATGTATCTTTCAACACATATATACGTGGTTAACGATGATGATTAATTTTGATGCACAATATTACTCTACATTACTCTCACACCACATGTATGAACCATATTGATTTGATTCAAATAGATTGATATGTGTAGAGGTTTATATGCATTAATTGGCTTAAAGGGTAGTGTGTAGGGGTCCTTCCCCTTTGATTAGTGTTGCTCCCTTTCTGCCTGGCAAGAAACACCACTCGAGTGCTGACACTTGTGGAGATTCCCACGTGTGGCACTATCACCATGTTTGGTGCCGCAAGTGCCTTATTTGACTTTGATGGTTGATGTGGAGGAGGAAGGGTTATTGTATTTTTGGTTCTTTTGAATTTGGAATGGTGTATACATGTTGATTGGTAAAGTGAAAGCGGCAAGGTTTTTGAAGAGGTGAAGTGTAGCAGCTTTAGTAAAAGAAAGTAAAAGGGAAAATACAAGGGGATCGTGGATTTGGATGTGTGAGGCACTGTGTTTGTCTATACGGAAAATAGAAAAAAGAGAAAGTGAACAAAATTTTGGTGATCCCAAGAAGATTGCTTGTCTTGAAATACTTAATTGTTTGCAGCTTTAGTTTTCTCTTTGTAGAGACAAAGACTTGTGTGGGAGAGGGTCTATGGAGTATGCCAGATTCTCTTCTGGCTTATAAAAAGTATCTATCTTTCAAAAATAATGATCATTTACCTCTTTCACACCCCAACTTCAAATTTTTTTACTGATATGAGTTAATGTATGGATGTATAAGCAATATACCAGTACTATTTATATTGTGTTATTTTGCCAAAACAAGTTAAAGAAACAAGCTTCTTCCATTTTTCTTAGCTTCTTTTTTCTGATGGAATGTTCCATTTCTTTAATTTGAAAATCTGGTGAAATAAAAGTATTGGGAATTGAGCTTATTTGATCGTTATATACATCAGGCCTTACTGCACTTCAATAAAGTTCGGATTTGGAATCTCTAGATTATACATTACTTAATGCTCAATCATTTGGTGTCCCATACTATGGAGAGAACTGATGAGATTTTATATTAATTTAGCCCAAACTCAAGGTTGTTCACACTTCTGTGCATGGCCATGGTATTTCAAGAAAATAATACTTATATTAAACCCTAATAAAAAAATCATGACATTATCAATAAAGATCAGCTCTCATCTAAGTTGGCCTTCATCAATTCCTATAAAGTCAAGACTAGTTTACATTTTCTGGTTAACTTGTTGATTGTTGATAATATGTAGTCTTGTCATAAATCTTGCTGATGTTAGTTGATAATATGTTTGATTTTTGTAACCTTTCATAACTTCTATATTGTAACTACAGTTTTTAGAACCACTGGTAGTGTGATGATTAAAAGGAAAATTAATGATTAAATGTTACAAATTTGAAAAAACAAATATAATTGGATAAAAATAATAATATATTATTCACTATACCTCTCTCACTTTATATATATAATCAAAATATTTAAGATAAAAATAATCATTTTCCTTTCCACTCTTTTTCATCTTTAACAAAGTAACAATTTATTCTCTTCTTTTGATCTTCCATCATCTTATCAAACAAGGTTAATACATGTAGCTTCTGATGATAATGATGGCACAACTATAAATCTAGCAGTTAACTTCAATAAGACAAGACATCTTCCTCAGTCGACAAACATGGTGATTATTGTGCAGTTGCTCAGTATGCTTCAGACATCAGAATCTTGAAAATTGTTGAAAGCTATAGAATCTGCAGTCTATGATGTTCTAGGTTTACAAGGCCAATATGCACGTATCTAGAGAAAAAAAAACAAAAAAAAAAAAAAAAAGCAGGGAAACATATATAGTAGTGAAAACATTACATGTTTATAACATAAATAATTTCTCATAAATTGAAATAGCAACAATCATGTTTTCATGGATATTGGATTGAATTGCATGCAGTTCACATATATTTGTATCAGATAGCCACATATAACGTGTTCCTCGTCCAACCATTGAAGAATAATTATTGTCCAAAGTTAGTGTAAAAAGTTGATCTGTCACTTTTCACCGCTGAGGATGTGAAAGTTCAAGTTTCGTTCAGGTGTCTTTCATGTGAGTACATCCATTTTATCTTTTATATTAAAGACAAAACAGACTTTGTTACTTCTTGAGAACAACTAAAATTATCATGTAACATCGTACATTAGTTAATTACGGTTCAATATGAGGTATGAACATGATTCTTGGGAATTCTCGTTTTCTACAATATTCTGCATTTTGGTCAGTTTTTTACTCCTTTCGTTTGTTCTTTTCTGTTTGCTCTTTCTTCATCTGTAAAATTTGGCAAAAGTAAAAGAAAAAGCAAAAAAGGAAAGGACAAGACAATGTTTCAATTCGTACGTTACTCCTTCGATTAATTGAAAGCCCCAACTCAGAAAATATTTTATCTATGGAGCGTATTAATAAAGTGAAGGATAATTTGATATATAGTTTAATATCCTATGGTTAATGTTCTGTCGGTTCGTGGTTTTGGTTTATAATTAATTGAACTTATTATACAGTAACAAATATTGCTAAATTCAAGTAAAGAAATATAAAAAAGTTTGTTTAGATAAATATTTTCAGTTCACTTTAATTAAAGAAGAGAAAATATTTTATAAACTAAAAATCAGAACTAATTTATAGAAGTTTACTCTTATTAGTTTTTTTTAAATAGTTTTTAATTTATGTATAAACAAGTTTTAGATTATGGAGGAATTTATTTAATTTTTTACTTTTATTTTTTATATATTAGAAGTAGTTATACAAAAGTTTACTCAAATAAACTTGAAGAGAACTTAAAAAATCATGTATAAAAGTTTTTGTTTTATAAATTAATAAAAAAATTATAGTAATATGGTTTTTGAAATAATTATTTATAAAATTCAAATTGATTTATTGTATATGCCATTTGTGATTGGATATTAGCATTATTCTTTTACACTATCCATACATATATTATTTGTATATAACTCACTAAAACTTACCTAATAATATTACATGAAATCCTATATTCAAATACAAAATTATCAAAATATGGCCATCATGCTTAGATTTTATCAAATTTAAGCTTGTTCTTTTTACTTTTTCCTAATTCCTAAGTTTAAATTGTTTATAGGTTTGCATGGCCTAAGTGGGATGCCACTTCCGTCACGATATCAAAATGCAGCATAAAAATAATCATAATTACTCTTGAATAGTTGTGTTGATTATATTATCTGCAATGATAAATAAATGTTTTTATGAGATGCAATGAATAGATGTATATTATCACTGTTTTTGTTTTTATATTTATTCATGTTCTCTTACACGTTTAATTTTAAATTATTAAAATATTTATAGTTTTCTTTCTTCTTTAGTATAATTTATCTTTAAAAAAATCTTTTACTATACAATTTTTTATTTTTTCTCTTACACTATTGTTCGACTTGTTATTTCCAGAGTTCACTTATATTCTTATGATATTTTTTCTTCATAATCTTTTTTGCGGTTATTTTGTATACTGTATTTTACTAAATACAAACTTTAATTTTATTAAATCAAATAATTTTTATGACACATATTTAATTATTTTTTTTAATATTTTATTTATTTTAATTTTTTTTATATGAAAATATTTGAGCTTCAATTTTAATATTCAATTACACAGACTTTTGGAATAAGTATATTTTTTTATATTAGATTTTTGATAATATCATGTTTTTTTTCTATTGTAACTTTTATCTATTTGTAAAAATATTATTTAATTAAACGAGTATGTGTATATTCACTACTCGATAGAAATAAAGATAATACAAAACTTCATACTTATTAAGTATTATAATAAAGATGAGGATGAATTTTTATCTTATGAAGATATAGATAGTGTATCCGTACACCCACTTCATCCTGCTCTCATGCTAATCCTTACTTTTGTGATAGAACATTATAAAGTTTGATAAGTCTTTATCTAATTAAATAAGACTCTAAAATTGGGAATTTGGGGAGAGGACAAAACATTTGATTCAAAATTGAGTGAAGAAGACGGAAATGGTAAGGAAGGTAAGAAACTGAAAAAAAAAAAAAAAAAAAAAAAAAACTTTCATATATGTTTCAACAAGAAAGCAAAGGAATGCTAAGAAAAAAGAAGAAGGAAGCAAAGGCACATAGACTTTAAATAACTTCTTAACATTGTGCATTTCTATTCTGAACTACCTATTTTTCTTAAAATACAATCTTATTTTATATTTTTTTCTTAACTCTATATTATATAATTTTGGTGTAACATCGACTTGTATTCACAACTCATATGATGTTAATTTGAATAAATAAACATTAAAAATTGTTATTTTTAATGATCGCAAGTTTTGAATTATTATTATAATTTTTTGTATGCTTTCTAATTATAATTATTTGAATTTTAGTGTTAGGAGACTGAAGTGAAAAAAATGTCACTTCGTTTATTTGGTTGAAATATCCCTTAAGTGTTCTCACTAATTTTATTTTTCGCTGTTAAAAAAAAAATGAAAGAACATACTATAATTCATTTTTTTTCACATCTCTTAAATGCTTACCTAGAATATATGATTTTCTTAGTCATCATAGAGTTCATAGGTAGATAACTTGGAGAAGAAATTGTGGTGTAATTTTGAAAGAAAGTAAGCATTGTGAAGTTATGAAATGATGGTGACATGTTAGAATAGTTATGAAGTGAGAATGGAGAATCCTTCAATGTCTCCTAATAGCCTATTGCCATTAGCTTGCCTAACCAATACCCACCACACAATGTGTGTCTTTGTGTCCTTTGAAAGAATCTGTGAAACCTAAGTTTGATGAAGCTTGGCCAAACATATAAGCCCCTTCCATGGGAAAAGGGCCAAATTATTTTCTCCATAGTGAAACAGCCATGCTACCTTACAATTCAATTAAATACCTTTTAATGTGTGTGTGTCATTCTGATATTCATAAACATACCTACTCATGTTTGTGCAAGAAGATCAACAATTAATACCAGATTGTAGTCGTGGAAAAATCACTACCTATGCTGCATAACATACACTGTTCATGTATCCATCAACTATGCATGTGGGCCATGCTATCTATCACCTTATTCTACTCTTACACTCCTGCATTGTCGGTTAATTACAATTTTTGGTTTAACTAGTTTCATATAGAGCAATTACAAAGCAAATTAAATTAATTACATATTTTCTTACTAAGATTTGGGGATACCACTTTGTCTTTTAGTTATACAAAAAAAAAGTACATTTTCCATCACACACTTTCTTTTATTGACTGAAATTAGATTTATCAAGCATAATAAAATTGTATGAAATCCACCACTTTGATTTTATAGTTTTGAATACTTTTTAACTGATGAGAAAGAGTATTAGAAAGAGTATATTAAAGGATTCGTGTTCTACTCTGATCTTACAAAGCTCTATATATATTTGATTGTTTTTTAATGTTATAAAGTTTTAATATATGAATCACATGAATTGATTGAAATTTAAGTGTATGAATCACAAATCCTAAAAATAGGTGTCTTAAGATATTGATTAATGATCTAAGGAGACAAGATTTCCTATTAGGATGTGAAAAAAATATCATACTATCAATTTTAATGCACTTTCAAATGTTTCTTAATAAAAAATTCTTTTAATTTTTTAATTATAATGCTAAAAAAACCTGAAAAAGGACTGATAATCTTATTTATAATAATTATAAATCTTATTTATAATAATTATATTTATATTTTACAAAAACGTAAACTTTAGTTATGTTGGACAAATTATTAATTTATGTATATCCTTTATATATTGGATTAATTATGTTGTGGATATATATAAATTAGTAATTTATCCAACACAAATTAACTTATTTATTTATATTGTCTGAATATAGATTTGATTGGTTCTTATGACTTCCATAATAAGTTATTTTATTATATCTTATTTTTAAAAAATACAAATTTTTTTATATTTACAGAGATCATTGATTCAGAAAATAACATAACTAATAGAATAATGACCCAAAGCTCTTTTTTTATTATAAATTCTATTTTTTCTTAACTATCCTTGTATAATCTTATGTATTCATATGTATATGTGTTGATTGAGACTAAATTAGAAACCTAAACGTATTATATCTTTCAAATTACTAATATAAAGATTTTGCTGAAAAGTAATTTATAAATTTTTGGCACAAGCTTCTTATTTAACTAAAGTCAATGACATAAACTGGGACATGAAAACCTACCAAACACGGATTGAAAGATAATTATTTTTACCTTTGACAAACTGGTAACTACCAGTACTATTTGGTTTTGCATGATGCACCAGAAGATGAATCACATGCATGCACCAGAGACCTCTCTGTAAGCAAACAAAGTGGTTAAATTCTAGTTAGTGAGTGCAGTAGATTCCTAAACGTGGGCCATTCTCAAATCATTGATTATTGGTAGCTCCATCAAATCATTTCAAAGCACTTCCAGTAGTCAAACTCCATTCCTTGCACTGCACATACATTACTCTCACACAGTGAAAGTGCTTAATTCGTTGGCAAACATTTTCATAAATCAGTGTTATGATACACTGTGGAGTACTATATTTTTAATCATTTTCTGACATGCACACATCTGAGATAGAGACACATTCAATCAAGTTCAAAAAATTAATTATATGATCTCAGAAAACTGTCACCAATTTTGATGTGTATGAAAATATAAAAAATAGGGTTGTAACTTGATTATTCTGTGCTCTACTATGACCTGATCTAGGAAGACCTAGCCAAGGGATAAGAGCCCTAGGTTGAACTAGATAGGGAAGAAGTGAACCTAGGTTAACATGATGGTAAATAGTGTGACAAAGACAGGTTGTTGAAGCCCCCATTTGAAGAAAATCTCATTGCCAGCAATGGCTGCTACATATTTTAACTATAGCTATAAGTCTAACGTGTGCCTACTACCTCAAATGATCTTTCGGTCTAAAAGAAGAAATTGATGATCTTGGAATAGATAGATGCTTCTTCATCAAGGTTGACCCTATGAGAATTGACAAACACTAATTAAAGGAGAAAAAGAAAGAGGGTTTGATTCAATTGAAAATCATGAAGGTGAGATGAATGTGGGGTGTTAGCATGCATTTTCAAAGATGTGTTCTTAATATCTACTCCTAAAGGCACTATACAATAACATTAATATTCGGTGTGTTTACTATTGGAAAGAACAAAACCAAAGATAGCACATGCAAAGAAAATTTTGAGTAGGATATCTTTATCAAAATTCTATTTGGGGTATCAAAACACCACATTTCTGGGAGGTACATGCTTTATTGGATCAAACTAAATCAGTGAATGTTTGATTATTTTTTCTCACTTTTGATTTCAATTTATTATGAAATAGTCACCCACCAAACTTAATATAATACCAATTTGCTCATCCAAAATTTGACTAAGTGCAACTCCTTAACTAAATATCTATTCAGTGTCCAATTTCTCTTCCTAAGAAATTTGACTTCATTGAATAGATAGGGATGGATTTGCAAAATCATAGACATGGTGCAATTTTTTTTTCTAGATTTATGAAAACTGTGTAATTTTTTTTATTTAAATGGATAAATCTTATCACGGAAATATAATTTCATATAAACAAATCCTGCTCACAAGCTGACAATTTTAGCAATGTAATTGATTGAACAAAAATTGTGCTCACAAGATTTTAGTATAGAAAAATAAAACTGAAATCATGATATTGTCAAAAAAATAAAAAAAAATTCAAAAATCGTATCATGTACCCCACTTCAATACCATTATTTTCTATAACTCACTTCTGAAATTATATCTTTGTGATACAATTTCTTTATATGAAATTGCACACGATTTACCCATTTTCTAAAATTACTCCATTTTAGTATTTTTTTTTTTTTTGGATGAACTTGTAGAACATTTCTACTCAAAAACGGTAGTGGTAGATGAAAGGTTCATTGGATTTCATCTTATGAAAAAAACCAATACCCAAATCAATAACTAGGGTTTATTAGAAATAAAAACTATGTAAAACTAACTTATGTATATGAGAAAACGCCAAAACTAGGCTATTATTTGATAATGTCTCATTCACACCAACCCCACTTCCCCAGAACTGTCCCATCAGTACTAGGCTATTAGCCAAAGATGTACATTCAAGTTCATAAAATAAAGTTGAATTGTGAATAGTGTTATGCTTATAAATAGTCTCTTACTTCAATTTCATTTCATTATATTACATATGTAATATGGAGTATGTTATATTATATAAACTGTTACCATGCAATAGTAAACCTTATTATTTCCTTGACTTTTCACATTTATTTGGCTAGTTTTTTTTTTTTCATGTGAAATTGAATCTTGTAGTGGCCCATGGGTCTAAAAACACAAGACAGCCCAATATACAAAAGTGGGAAGCACAACCCAAAGTATTAGGCACGTGGAAAATAATGAATAGCCATTTCAACTGAACAATTGTCGGCAACCATTTATTCAAATATTGTGAAAATGAACGAATGAATCAATATTCAACAACATTAGTGGAATACCAAGACCATAATCAAAGCCTTCTAATGCAAAGCACAATTATCTTTGAACTTTAGAAGATATAAAGGAAACTTCATAGAGATACTATAGGTGTTAATTGTGACAAAGTGTCCCTTATCAACCAATACTTAAACTGAGCACACAGAAGTTGAATTTTGAAGATAAAACCAACCATTGGGCACCCTTTTTTAATAGAAATGGACATATATTAATTGATGGGTATAAAACTTTGGAAAAGTTAGCATTTGCTTGATTAATGGTTTCACTCTCATGCTTATATATTTTAGCTAAGTGGTAGGGCTTCACCTTTTTTGTTTTCTAAGACTGAAATTGTTTTCGTCGAAAGGTATATGTTGCGTAGATTATTTGAAGTTCTTATTTCTAAGTGTTTTAGGTTTTAGCCAATTTCATGGATCTCGATTTTTCTCATTGCTATATATATCAACTTCATTGTCATTTAGCAATGACATAAAGTGAAGAACTTAAGTGTAGAGCCGCAATGTGTAGGACCAAAGATCATGACTTAAAATGGAATCATTCTCTTCTTAGCTTCATCAATGATAATTGATACAATTTATCTTAAACATTTCTCTCTCTCTTTTTTCACACGTCTAATTTTTTTTTCCTCTTTCTTTTACTTTTCTTCACTACTAGTTTTTTCCTTTCCTATTTTATGAGCACGTTTTCCATCTTCCCATTTGATCATATTGCTATTTTGACTTTTTTTTCTTTTTGGCAACGCTTTCATTATATTATTAAATGATGAACTTGACTCCTCCAAAGCGAGAAGTATTAATTTAAATAATACTGTACGATATGAACCATTAATTATAAAATCAACTATTTAAAAGTATAATAAGATTGAATATATATTTAGGAAAATTGAAAATTAATCACAATCACGATAATTGTATATATTTTTTTTTGGAAAATCGAGCAATAAGGTGCTTTTGTATCGGTTAAACTATTATTCTATTGACCCACCTAGAGGATATTGGTGGATCGAATTAATAGCAAATTATTGTGGTATTTTTTGAATTATGGGTTGGAATGTCGTTGGAACTAGTGAGGGTCTAGTTAACAAGAAATAATTTCTAAATTGGACCTTACGAATGGACTTTTTCTTCTTGGACCCCATACTTTTCTTTATGCACCCCATTATCTTATTTTAACATATCCACAATGATGAAATATTATTCCACATTACACCTTTCAGCATATTTTTTTATGGAATTTTATTTCAAATTATGAAAATAAATCTTAGTTTACTTACATGTGTTAAAATGGTTCTTCTAAAAGTAATTTAATTTATGATATTCCAAAACATCTCTCTCACCTTGTATTTATTTATTTATTTCTATATATTATTTTCTTGAATATGTGAAGGATTATAAGAGAGTATCTTTTTGTTTATCAAATATAATATACTTTTGAGATGCACGAATTAAATAGCATGAAATAGTTTTATTGGACCTTCATTTTGGGCCCATAAATTGTCAGGCTTCAGAAGCCCAAACGAAAAAGCTTGTGCTGGAGAAAAAGGAAAACTTTACTGAATTAAACATATTTCCAATTGTTTATGCAGAATCGAAGAGTGAACGTAAAAGGTGTAAGGTGTCATCAAATTTGTGAGGCAAAACAGAAGACACTGAGGAAAGGGTCTCTTAGTTCGAAGAAACATGAGTTTTCTGTTCGGCAAGCGGAAGACTCCCGCAGGTACTTCTTTTCTCTTGTTGTATGCAAACTTTTGTTTTTTATCAAATGGGTACGTCGTTTTTGTGATCACGTTGATTGAATAGGGCAAATTTTTCTATGCATTCCCAGTTTAAAAAAATTGTGTCTTTAACTTGAATTGGGAATTGGGTTGGTTTGTTATTTGTGGTAGAGCTTTTGAGGGAGAACAAAAGGATGCTGGACAAGTCCATTAGAGAAATAGAAAGGGAAAGGCAAGGCTTGCAGAATCAAGAAAAGAAGTTGATTGTTGAGATTAAGAAGAATGCCAAACAAGGACAGATGGTATCATTTGTTTATTCATTTATTCTGTGTTTCATTGTTATTTTGCATTCTTATGATGGTTGTGTCTGAGGATAAGGTTGTTGCTTTTAAGGATTTTGATTTAGTGTACTGGGGGGAGTGGTGTCTAGGGTTGAGTCTATGAGATAGATTTTGGTTATTGTTCAGAACTAAAACTGTTTTTTGGGGTTGGCTTGAATTTGGTAGGGGGCAGTGAGAGTGATGGCCAAGGATCTCATCAGGACTCGCCATCAGATTGAAAAGTTTTACAAGCTCAAATCGCAACTTCAGGGTGTTTCCTTGAGAATTCAGGTTTGTTTTTGTGCGTTTTCATTGCTAAATTGCGGACCTTGAAAGTCTCTTCATGCTCAATCTGCTTTCTTGGAAACTAGCAGATAAGTTAAAGTAGTATATATGTTTAGCATTGTGTTAATTTGCACATTCTGAGCTTCATGGGAAATAATAATAAACAAATGTTAAGTGGTTATGTTGCAGCAACTGTTTGTAATTTTAGTTGTCAAGTGATGAATTGATGTTGTTATGGCAATAATTTGTTTTGGAGGATTCCCAAAATTCACAATGTAGAAGGTGCATCCATGGTCGTGTACTGAATGTTGTTGCACTTTCGTTTCTCTCTCAGCTAATTCTTACTTGCTACAGATCTAACCCCTGATATAAGACTTTATACTTAAAGATGATTATTCATAACTTTGGATTAATATGGATAACAACCCATTTAGTCTGCCCTAATCCACTTAACAGTTCCAACTTATCAGGACTGAATCACAAACCAAAATAGTTTTGGTTTCATCTACTTTTACGCCAGCAATCACATAGTAGTAAGGTTGAAATACTAATCAATTTAAGACACTAGAATCGTTCAATTCTGTATGAGTGATTTTACTATATAGTGTTTAAAAAGGGACTCTGATGTCAATTTCAGACACTAAAATCCACTCAAGCAATGGGGGAGGCCATGAAAGGAGTTACCAAAGCAATGGGTCAAATGAATAGGCAGATGAATTTGCCTTCGTTACAGAAGATAATGCAAGAGTTTGAAAGGCAGAATGAGAAGATGGAACTGGTTTCTGAGGTAATGGGAGATGCAATTGACGATGCTTTGGAAGGTGATGAAGAGGAGGAAGAGACAGAAGATCTTGTCAATCAGGTTCTTGATGAGATCGGAATTGATATCAACTCTGAGGTAAGAAGTTATCAGAAAATAGCTAATTATAGATTTCAGGTTTATCATACTCCTAGCTGGAGAAAATTAAAAGTAATAATGGCAATGACATAATGTATTTCATCTGTTCTATATGCAGCTTTTGAATGCACCTGCATCAACCTCTGTCACTGCACCAGCTGCAAATAACAGGATTGCTCAAGCTGAATCAACAGGCCATGAAGACAGTGGAATAGATGACGATCTACAGGCTAGGTTAAATAACCTGAGGAAAATGTGAAGATTCCAAGGGGGAAGGTCTTCAAAGAACCCAAAAATAATGATTGTATATGAAATTAGGATGTGTTTTATTCTGATTTTACTATCATGTATGAAGCTAACATAAATATGTAAAGAGTAAAGAGTAATATCACAAGTTGAATTTCATGAATACACACAGAAGAAAGAGATTTGTTAATCTTAAACTTTGTATCTCATCTTTGTATTTGATTACCCCTCTTACAACTTATCAAAAGTTTGATTCCGCATCAATAATATAAATCATATGAAATCCTTTGCGTTACATAGAACTATTCATATGTATAATGATTCAGGAGTTCACAATGACCATGATCATGTGATCATTTTCTTCCAGAGCCACGCTACTGTTTTGGGAATTCACTTTATCAATCTGAGTGCGGCACAGTGGACAACCTGAATGAGAGCCAAGCCACTTGTCGATGCAAAAGGTGTGGAAGATGTGCTTGCAAGTGTGAAGCTTCCGTACACTTTCTCCTTCTTCAAAACCTGTCAAGCAGATAACACATTCAGTGTGGTTTGTGCCTTCTGCAGCCTTGTAGTGGAAGGTAATCGAATGAGACTCCAAACTCATGCAAGGAGAGAACTTTTCATCAAAAGATAAGCCTGTTGTAGGAAGGGATCGTAGGTGATTGGTATCCAAGCACCAGCCAAGCATGATCAAAGTGAAGAATGTGAAAGAAATTAGCAGTGTTCCAATTATCAGAAACCCAGGGTAGAGATCCATTTCCTCTTATGGCATTGAGTAATAGAAGAAATGGTGAAATGGGTATGTTGTTACAATGGGATAGAGCCGTGTGATGATATGGTTGACGATAACTATGAACACAACAACGACCAATTCGATCTCAACAATGCTGGAGCACATAAAAAGACGACTTCTTGAGGTATGTGTTCATGCTTTTGAAGGAATAAAACAAGCGTTTTTATTGTCCTTTAAGCAAATGAACAGAAGTAGCATTTTGTGATTGATGAGCATAAATAAACCAGTTTTGTTGTTGCAAGTAAGAAAACATTTGATATTTACAATGGAGTGGCATATATCTTCTTTTGCTGCTGGTTGAATACTTCCAAATATGAAGGATCTTTTGGCGGCTTCGGCGCAGGAATCCTTGTGAAAGGACTTCTTCTGAATAAATCGGACTTGCACACTATATACCTAAGATGCATGAGGTAAAATTACTAAATACACTATATGCCTAACGAACGAATGAGGTTGAAGAGCGATAGCTTGAAGGAAGACTGTAATTGTTGCAAACAAAAACATTAAATGAGGTACATGTTCAAAGGTATATCAATCCTTAAATTATTGAACAAGTATCAGAAGATATCTTTTTCATTCCTTTTGTGATTGAAGGCAAATACGGTTTTCACATGAGTATATTTTTTGTCTCGTATAAATTCTCGAGTTTAGGATCGTTTACATTATCCTATCAAAATTACCTAAACTAAAGTTTATCATTTTACAATAGTTATATATATATATATATATATATATATATATATATGAATGGTGCAATTTTGCACCGAATTTATGAAAATGGACAAATTTTAAAAACTTACGAAAATAGACAAGTTATTTTTTAGCAGCACGACTTATTTTTTAAAAGTTGTTATTATGGAATGCGACTTCATTAGTAATAGAAAAATAACAAAGAGGCCGTGAAGAATAAAGACAAATTTAGTTGCGAAAAAATGAACTGAAGAAGTCATCAAGGGGTATGATGAATTATTCACTTAGCACAACTTTAATTTGACTTAATTGATGATTTAAAAACTTTTACTAAGCTGAAGTCATCAGGGGTATGATGACTCAGTTGAAATTTTAGATTTATTTTATCAACGTAAATTGAAAATTTATTGCTTAAAAATATGTAACTTAATAAATAATTTGATAAATTGTTTTACTTATTAAAAAAGTATTATAATGTATAAATAGTGAGAAAATAGTGTGTAGTAAAGTGAAGAAAATACGTATGATTATTTTATTAAATATAGTAATAATGATTTGGATTATTTAAAAAATTAAAAAAATATATTTATTATTTTCTGAGAGTTGTGGTTAAAAATATTTGTAAATGAAACCACTATGATTCATAGATTAATTCAAAAATAAAAATATAGCGATAATTTGGACAATAATATTATTGTTACATAATACTAAAGAAATCATTTGTGAGATATTATGTTATAGGATGACAATTTTTTTTGCCTTCTTGATCATTTCATGTGGGTCTTTTTGGATAGATATGTTAAGGACAAATTCTTCCTCCACTCCCATACCCTCTTTCTGCACCCCTATATAATCTTTTTATTCCATGACTGCCCTTCATGAAATTACATAAATACCCTTATCATTTTTTGAAATTATGAACCGGATGGAGGTGCATCCGGTTCTTATTTTAAAAAAAAAATACAAACCGGACGACCTCATCCGGTTCTCAACCCAGTAGATCGGAAAATCCTCAAATTCACCATCGACAACCCCCAAATCCCGAATCAACTACTCTAATCATCAATATCACCTACTAATTGCTAATAAACATCACAAATTGGTTACGTAATGCTTCTATGAAGGATTAATTGAAAGATTTTGAATAACGAACGGAAGTCGCGAATGGCTTACCTAAACCGGACGAAGGTTCTCTTAACCGGATGACTAGCTAACGAAACGGCTGAAGGAAGTATTTGGCTCACTAGCACAATGGGGAGAGCTTTGGACAATGTTTATTAGCAATTAGTAGGTGATATTGATGATTAGAGTAGTTGATTTGGGATTTGGGGGGCTGTCGACGGCGAATTTGAGGATTTTTCGATCTGCTGGGTTGAGAACCGGATGAGGTCGTCCGATTTGTATTGTTTTTGAAAATGAGAACCGGATGCACCCCCCATCCGGTTCACAATTTCAAAAAACTGTAAACCGGATGGCCTGGTCATCTGGTTGGGAAGGGGAGGGATTTTATTAAGATAGGGATATTTATGTAATTTCATGAAGAACAGCTATGGAATAAAAAAATTATATGGGGGTGCCGGAAGAGAGTATGGGGGTGGAGGAAGAATTTGTCTATGTTAAGATGTCCCTCAAATGAACTATTATTATTGTCTTTGGTTTCATTGTACTTACTTAGATTGCTGAAAAGGTAGTGGGGGTCAATAACAATGCATGAATAACATTGGAGTGTAGATAGATAAGAGTGGATATAAAAATAATAAAGATATTTAATAGACAAAGAAAAAAATTAGCTGAGATGAAAATGTGATTTAAGTGTAAAATACTTAAAATGGTAATTGAGAGGACATGTTATGTTATGAGACTAATCCATATTTTCGAAGGATTAAGTGAGCTAAAAAGATATTGTTCAAATAGTTAAACATTATAAGATCCAACATTATGTTTATAAAGTTGTAAATGAGATTGTTCAATATCGTCTATTCTATTCTTGTAAATTCAATTATTTAAAATTAATTGTTAATTTAAGGTTTATTGTATTTGTTTTTTTCACTTTTAAATCTTGTAATGTTTATTGTGAACTAAATTTGATTTGAGTGCTTGAAACCAAACAAATTGTCAAGACAAATCGATTAAATAATTATATATGCAAAAAAAAAAACGATTGCTATGTTTTTTTATTTTATGCGCAAAATATTTACTGAATTTATTGATAATTATTTTCTGAAAAAACAAACATAATTAATCACCTTTCCCAAACTTTTTTCATTATTACATTTTTTTTATTTAAATGTGAGACTTTGTATAAGAAATTTGAACCCGATTTCAATCAATTACCGATAGGTAAAAGTCGTTATATTTATATAAACTAAAAAAAAGAAATTTGTTTTATTTATTGTTAAAAAAACATATTATTATATTATGACTTTTAAAGCATGAATATCACTTTCGAAATAGTTTGCATTGTAAACTAATTAAAAAAAAATTGTGGATATAACTTTAAAGTGATCCATTAGATGAAAGTTTGAAAATCATTTACACTATCAGTATTTAATTAAGTCCCTAATATATTTTTTTTCTCATAATTCTTGTAATTTAATATATTCATGTATATTTTTCATGATATTATTATAGTTTTCGGCATGTGTTGATTATGTTTTTTTATTCTTGATCACTGAAGTTAAAGTTCTGGCTTTGGACTTTGTCAAAATGTGATAGTATAAAAAAACTAGTTAGCTAGTGTATATAAAAAAAATAAAAATTATAAAAAGTCAATGAACTAGAACAAAAGTTGTAAAAATGTTTTGTATAAAAAACCTGTTGTTTTATCTTGAAATATTCAGATTTTAATATTTGAAGTATCAAACAAATAATAATTACATTATTTCAATTATTTACATCAAAGTAGTTATAGAAACACAAAAGATTCAAACATGAGCAAAGTTTGTTCAGAAGACAAAATTTTAGAGGATCTGAAACACGGTAATTGTGACAATTGTGACAACTTCGTCAAAATCTATTCATTATACAAATCTAATATGTTCCACTCAAATCTGAATGTTAGCATTTGATTATATATTAAACTTGATTTATCTGACTCAATTACCGACCCTAACCACCATGATGGTTCTAAAAGCATTAATTTAAGACTTGGTCAATGTGGCTTATGAAGCTACTTCCATGGATCAATAGCATTCTAGAACCCTAATTCTTTTTCCTAGTAGTAGTAGTAATTGACCAAACATTTTATTTTTTTCAAATGCAGTGTAACATTAATTTAGATTTGATGAAACTTTCAGTGATTGATATGTGTCATCTTCTAAGACGAAAATGGGAATGAAGACTAATACAGCACAGGTGCATGTAGGGAGACATCAAGATTGTGACATAGATGTTAAATAAAACACTTTCTAACGAATTCTTTTCATTTTCATCGTTAATTAAAGATACCATGATGTAATGAAAGAGTTTGAGACAATCTCTGTCTTAACAAAATCAAACAAGATATTTAGTTTTAATGTATATGGGTAGAATTTACACGTCTACATTTCATCACTGGATAAACAGCTAACTAATACAAGACCAACAATGTGAGATATAATACAAAAAATGGGTGAATTCTCCACGTTATGTGTAAAAAACTAAAGCATAACATGGCTAAAACATGTTAAATTATAGTTGAATATAAGAGTATTTGGTTGTTTAGTTTTAAATTGCTACAGAATTTCCAAGGCGTGTAGGGACTTGCTGTGTGTGAGAACAGAAGACCAAAGCACAGGCCCTCAACTCCTCACACAAAAACTCTTTTGCTGAATCCATCTTAAGAAAGAAGCTCTTTCAACTCATCTAAACCCTAAACCTTCAAGGGAACCTACACAATCTTCAACCGATTGCTGAAAATTCAGAAATAGTCATTCCAGGTCAGTCATAATGAGGTTGTTTAATGCACCCTTTTTTCTTAATTTGGCCATTCAGTTTTGGACAAAGTCATGATGGAAACAAAAAGGTAGATTTACCAAGTACATCAAGTTTCTTCCTTAATATTTTGTGTGTGTGTGTATGGTCAGAAAAACTGGTACAGTGTCCAGTTTTAGAATCTCACTGTTCATCAGTGCTCATATAAGACTATACTGACAAAGTGATTAACTAAAAGCTCAAGAAAACCCTCTGAAGTGCTTCTGATTTCTGACCAATTAAGCATGCTGAAGCAGGAGTTTAATGGTTTGATCTTGCTGATGCATGTATTTTCATCTTATATATGTTTTTCTCTCCATTCGGCTGAGAATAATTTGAGTTTGTTGCAGATATTAAGTCCAGTTCTTTAAGCTGTTAGGAGTGATTTAAGCAGTGGTTAATGCATTCAGCTGTTTGAGGTTGGAGTTGCATTACTGTTCGTTTTTCATTCCTTTACTCTTGTACTAGATTCTTCTTCTTCCTGTACTTATTCTCAATAACCTTTTTGCTTTAGAAAAAAGCTTTTGATCTTTCCATTTGTGGATTTATCTTGCTGCTGATCACTTTTCTTTTTATAAAGGTGTAGACACGAAGAAAGATCCAGAGTATATTCGATCCAAACCAATGACATATTCTTATTCTTTCCGAGCTTTTCATAAAATCAAACGTGTTGTATTTGTTTGTCTTTTGCTGGCAGCGATAGACAATAATAATAATAATAATAACTCTTCATATCCAGTGACAGATTTTGCTTATCCCAATGAGTCCCCTCAGATATTGTACGATGTGTTTGTTAGCTTTAGAGGCACAGATATCCGGCAAGATTTCCTTAGCCATTTGATTGAGGCGTTTTCTCGAAGGCATATTAATGCGTTTGTGGATAACAAGGTTGTCAAAGGAGATGCACTGTCTGAAGCACTTATTCGTGCAATTGAAGGATCACCAATTTCATTGATTATATTTTCACCACACTTTGCTTCTTCACATTGGTGTTTGTCAGAACTTGTGAAGATTGTTGAGTGTAGAAAAAACAATGGCCAGATTGTACTACCTATCTTCTACAAAGTGGATCCTTCACATGTACGATATCAGAAGGGGACTTATGAAGATGCTTTCACCAAACATGAAATGAGATATAGTTTGACCATCATGCAAACCTGGAGATCTGCTTTAGCTGAGTCTGCTAATCTATCAGGATTTCATTCATCAACTTTTCGGTATGTATTTGAGGTTATGTATTTCATCAACTTTTCTGTATGTGTTTGATATTTTTACACATTTTTTATGGCACAGAGACGAAGCTGAGTTTATTAAAGAGATAGTTAAATGTGTGTTGATGAGGTTGAATCAAGTGCAACAAGTTAACTCCAAGGGGCTTGTTGGAGTTGGTAAACGAATTGCACATGTTGAATCATTGCTACAATCAGAAGGGTCTGATGTACGTATTATTGGAATATGGGGCATGGGTGGCATTGGTAAAACAACCATTGCTCAAGAAGTATATAATAAGCTGTGTTTTGAATATGAAGGTTGTTGTTTTCTGGCTAACATAAGAGAAGAATCGGGAAGACTTGGAATAATCTCTTTAAAGAAGAAGCTTTTCTCAACATTATTAGGAGGAGAAGATTTGAAAATTGACACTCCCAATGGATTGCCTCAACATATTGAGAGAAGGCTTCGTCGTATGAAAGTCCTCATCATTCTTGATGATGTCAATGATTCAGATCAACTGGAAATTTTAGCAGGAACATATGATTGGTTTGGATCAGGTAGCAGAATCATCATAACAACCAGAGATAAGCAGGTATTTGCTAAAGAGTTTGCTACTATATATGAGGTTGAGGCATTAAACTTTGATGAATCCTTAAGGCTTTTCAACTTGAATGCCTTTAAGCAAAATCATCTTGAAAGTGAGTACCATGAGCTTTCAAAGAAAGTGGTCAACTATGCCAAAGGGATTCCACTAGTTCTTAAAGTTTTGGGCCACCTCCTTCATGGGAAAGATAAAGAAACTTGGGAAAGCCAATTAGAAAGACTCAAAAAAGTGCAAAACAGAAAGATCCATGATATTATTAAGTTGAGTTACAATGATCTTGACCGGGATGAAAAGGAGATATTTTTAGATATTGCATGCTTTTTTGATGGACTGAATCTGAAAGTAAAGTATATAAATTATTTATTGAAAGACCATGATTATTCAGTGGTTGCTGTATTAGAAAGGTTGAAAGATAAAGCTCTTATCAGTGTTTCTCAAGAAAATGGTGTATCCATGCACAACATTATACAAGAAACAGCTTGGCAGATTGCTCGAGAAGAATCCACTGAAGATCCTAGAAGTCAAATTCGACTATTGGATCCTGAGGACATTCATCACGTACTAAACTATAATAAGGTAAAAGATAAGAAATCATATACTTTTTTTTTTGGGAAAATAGTTTATAACGATGTTTCAAAAATTTTCGCTACATTTTTGCAGGGTGACGAGGCTATCAGAAGCATAGTCATCAACTTGTCAAGAATCAAACAACTGCAATTAAAGCCTGAAGTATTTGCAAGGATGAGCAAACTACAATTTCTAGATTTTTATAGTAAAGGGTCTTGTAGTTCCCTCAGGGATCAAGGAGGCTTGTATCTTCCCCAAGGGCTTGAATCTTTATCAAATGAACTAAGATATCTTCGTTGGACCCATTATCCTTTGGAATCTTTGCCTTCAAAGTTTTCTGCTGAAAATCTTGTTGAATTGAACTTGCCATATAGCCGACTGAAAAAACTTTGGCAAGAAGCACCGGTAAGTATTTTGTACCTCTACTTTATTGAGCTTTAACTTAAATTCATTGAATCGAAGAGATTTAACTTACTTATTTTTGGAGATCCTATCAACTAGAGATAAGACATTTCAATAATATATAAATGGGTGTAAACCTCACTTTACAAGCTAATTTTATAAGGTTGAGATAGGTTTAAAGTCCACTTCTTAAGATGGTATCAGAACGTGAGAAGATCTTACATTGATTAGAGAGGTCTTTCAAAAGTATTTAAGTGGGTGCAAACCTTATCTTACAAACCGATTTTATAAGTTTGAGTTAGACTTAAAATTCATTTCTCATTCTGTCATTGTTATGTTTAGAGTTATCTTTATTTTAAATTGTATAGTCTTTAGAGAGAAATGTATCTAACTAAGTTTTAGTCCTTTCTAGTTATATAAAATTGACACAAAAAGATTTCTAGTTCTAATACCCTGCCACAAAAGTTGGTTTAAGGACTTCTGGTATAAGAACTAAAATTTAAAACCAGAACAACTAGAAGGACCAAATCATTAATGTTAACTAATCCAAAATTTCCCACTTTCATTAGCTCATACAATATTGTCTTCAATTGGTTTAATTGCCACAGGATCTTGTTAACTTAAGGGTCCTTATACTTCATTCATCAACAAGACTAAAGGAGCTACCAAACTTTTCAAAGGCCACAAATCTCAGAGTGATAGATCTCCGATTTTGTGTAGGGTTGACTAGTGTGCATTCATCAATTTTCTCTCTTAGAAATCTTGAGAAATTGGATCTAGGTGGCTGCCTTTCTCTTAGAAGCCTTCGAAGCAATGTCCATTTGGACTCCCTTCGTTATCTCTCCCTCTATGGATGCATGGCGCTAAAGGATTTCTCAGTGACCTCAAAGAATATGGTAAAGTTGAACTTAGAACTCACTAGTATCAAGCAACTACCTTCATCATTTGGACTTCAAAGCAACCTCCAAAAGCTACGTTTGGCATACACTTACATCGACCACTTGCCAACAAGTATCAAGCATCTTACAAAGCTACGACATCTTGATCTAAGACATTGCATAAAGCTTCGAACTCTACCAGAGCTTCCCCCATCACTTGAAACACTAGATGCTCGTGGATGTGTGTCACTTGAGACTGTAATGTTCCCTTCTACAGCTAGTGAACAACTGAAGGAAAACAAGAAAAGAGTTGCTTTCTGGAACTGCTTGAAGTTGGATGAACATTCTCTCACGGCTATTGAGTTGAATGCTCAAATTAACATGATGAAATTTGCACATGAACATTCTTCCCTATTTGGCGATGCTCAAAGTACCTATGTATATCCTGGAAGCAAAGTTCCAGAATGGCTGGTGCATAAGGCAACACATGATGATGACTACGTGATTATTGATCTCTCTTCTGTTCTTTCTCCACACTCCTCACACGTAGGCTTCATTTTTGGCTTTGTTGTTCCAGAAGTCCCATTTGGGGGTTTGGTTCTGGAATTTAAGATTAGTACTGGTGGTGAAGGTAGCCATATGAATGTGTACATGGACAGACCACGTCATGGTATTACATCGGATCATGTGTATCTAATGTATGACCAGGCATGTTCTCGCTACCTAAACAGTCGTGCCAAACATGAGACAAGGTTGAAGATTAAGGTTGCATTGGCATCACGAACGCTCACATCCAAGTATGTACCATTACAGCTAAGGGCTTTTGGGATCAGCATAATCAATACTACAGACTTTCTCAATTTTGTTGAGAAAGTAAACTTTGGTGATAACATTCCGAATGTCCCAATTTTGTCAAGATTTTTCTGTACTTTCTGCATTCTTGTTTTTGTTGGAAATTTTAGTATTTGTGTCAGAAGATTGGTGTAGAATAAGAATGTCCCTCTGACAAGAACTTTGAAAAGACAATTTCATTGAAACATAGAACAGAACACTTATGAAGTTTACTGAAGGATCTACTTCGTAGAAAATAGTCATTACAATTTGTCCATTTTTTCTCCTGCACTCGAAAATTTTCACAAGTTCTATAATAAACACCATCTTGAAGAAGCATAGTTTTCTGAAAATATAACCAAAGAAATTAATGATTCTTCAGTTGCTCCAAATAGTGCTTCAGATAGTTCTTACCCTTTTAGAATGTTATCATCTGCGAAGAAAGCAATTTGCTTTTGAGAAAATGTCTCAATCAAATGGCTAAGGAAACCTCTGAAGCTAAAATATCAAACACCTTCCTTTTTTACAGGAAAGATATAAACACACACTAATATAATGTTGTTGTTCGTTTATGTCATAGAAAGAAAAAGATAGAGTTAAAAATAAATAACATTATGGTATGTCAAAAACAAATAATTATATCAGTATAAATAAATGGTTGAACTCGTAATTTTAATTAGTAATATAACAAATTTATATTTACTTCAAAAACATCTATTCAAATTAAATAGTTTAATAACATTACTCATAATTTAAAAGTATTTTTTTAACTAAAAAGTTAGACTTATATTATTATTAATAGTCTGACAAATACATCCGTTTTCATAATATATGAGTTGAATTATTAGTGAACTTTATGATATATTAAAAAGTATAAGAAAATTAATAACTAATAATTTGACAATAGGTTTTTTTTTGTAAATAACACTAGAAAATGTCATCATTTGTTTTTTATGTAAAAGGTTGTAACTAATATAATAAGAAGAAAATGAAATGAAAAATGAAGGTGTGTTTATATTTTGTTTATAACTAAGAATAAGTAGAAGAAATAGATAAATAGAGTAACTGAGCTGAATTGAGAGAATGAAGAAGAAAGTTATGGAAAGCACTATCAACTTCCAATGGCAAGGTGACGTTTTTAATTCGGTTTGGAACAGTGTTTATTTTCATTTTTCTTTTAGTTGATTTTGATAGTTTAAAACCACCAAAAATCTTGTTTAAAATTTAAATTATATAATTAAATTCTTAAAGTTAGAAGTTGTCACAAATTGCAAATTCACAATCACCAAAAACTACACTGTGTATTACGCTAGCATGTGTTATTAGGTTTATATGAAGGGATATAAAGAAAAAGTATAAATTAAGAAGCTAAAGAAACAAGATTAAAAAAGTTAAAAATAAGTTGAAATTTAAAGAATAATATTTGAAGACAAAATATATTTAATCCTTTAATTGAAGTTGTGATAAGAGTCTTTCCTTACACTTATAAAATCAAGACAAAATAATATAAATTGTATTTTGTCCAATAATAAAATTTTATAACACGTTTTGTTTCAAAGGCATTCAAATTGAAAATTTGTAAGGAATCATCAATGTTTAATGTTCGACTTTATTAGTATCAAACAGTCTAGAAACACATGTTTTTAAGTGTAGTTGATATAGCAGATGTCTATATTTGAGTTAGAAAACTAAATTAAGTTAAACTCAATTAGAAGTAAAAAAATAAAACAATTCTTGTAAATCAACTAGAGATTGAAGAGAATTTTACTTTAAACTAAATTTTAAAAAAACATATTAACATAATCTTCAACAAAAACTGAAAATTAATTTAAATGTTCTAATAAAAAATCAAACACACCCTTAATTGATTATATTATCTAATCCAATCAGTTATATATTCACCTGAAAATTCTAATTGTTCTCATTATTCTCATAGGAATAAATTATAAGAACTTTTACATGACGAATTATTCCCTCAGCCTATTAATACAATCTATTAGGCATGTGAATTGTAAAATCATTTTTCCCCGTTTAAAAATAATTACTTTAAAGAGCTTCTTTTCATGTTTTTTTCTCTTGTGTTAGACAAAAAAAAACAATAATTATCATATAAAAAAAACACAATTATTGTATATTTTTATAAAAGTTGTGATATTTTAATACCATTATTCATATCTTACTCTATTTAATATTAAATTATATTATTATTTTATTAATTTATAATATTTTATTAATAAAAATAATGTCAAATGAAAATAAAACTTTAATATTAAATTATATTATTATTTTATTAATTTATAATATTTTATTAATAAAAATAGTATCAAATGGAAGTAAAGGAAGAATAATAGTGTATTTTTCATTCTCTACAAAGCGACGTGCATAAATTTTTATTTTTTTATTTTGCCCCTCCATTCATTTTAATTAAAATGTAACTAATATTATTCGCTGAAATTGACTCGGTACTTTCAGAAAAAGTTAAACAATGCATTTTTTAATGGTTTTAATACAACAAAAACAAAAAACAAAAGTCTGATTTCTGGATTCCACTAAAAGTAATTAAAAGGAAAAAATCCTATACATACCCACAGGTTCTAAAAGATAATATTTTAAAAATAATTAGCTTTTGGTTGAACAGATATATAAGTTACATAAACTTCTCTTTCTAAGTCAAGATTCAATTTACTCTAATTTAAATATTATTTAAAAAGTCAAAGGAATTACTATGCTGGTTGGAAAATTGCAACTACAATGAACTTCATGGGGTCTGGCTACTGTGAACTAGAAAGAAAAAAGTGGTCTATTGATAAATTATTTTAATGAAGCACTGATATTGATTAGCAGTTGACAGCCACTCATTAGGATAAAAAAATGAATTAAAATTTACATTAATGGAAGCAGAAAACAGTAGAATGAAACCTACAGATTTTGTGCAGAATGGAATGGAATTTTCTCATTCAACAAAACTTGTGCTACATCTGCCATTGAAGTAGGAGGAACTGTTTTTATTATCTACAAATTAATTTCTTTTTAAAAAAATTATGAACAAGAGGACAGACTATAACTTTCAGCTCAAATCAAGTTTAATTTAATTCAACCTATTTTTAAAAAGAATGTGTTAAATTAACTTCTTTTGTCATCTTTTAACTTTAATAATTAATTAATTCTCACAAATTTGGATCATAACAATTGTAAAAATAAAGAATGTGTTATTAGTGAAAATATTTTTTTGAAATAGGAACCATTTAATTCAATGGAATCAATTTAATTGTGAATATATGAATAATGGATAATTGATATATATAGAGAGAGAGGGTTTCCAATCTTTGGTTTTAAGTGTATTATTCAGTTTTCAGTTTTCTTGGACTTTCAGTGAGGTGTGGAAAAATTAATTGTAAAAGATATTTTAATATTAAAGTTATTATATAGACTTGACTCGTTTGTATTGTATTTATAGGATGTCAAACTGTATAAATATTATAATTGATTGAGGTTTCAGAACATAATAACTTTTGGCAGTATGTTGTTGTAAGTGTTATCTGGTGAGTTGACATTATTATATTATATTATAACTGAATACATATAGGGTCATAATCACCTATCATTTATATCTAGACTTGCTTGTTTGCATTGTATTTATAAAAGGTCAAACTCTATATATAAACATTACAATTGGTGGAGGTTTCAAGACAGAGTAACTTTTGACAATTTGCTATTGTCAGTGATATATGGTGAGTTGGCATTATTATATCATACTATAACTAAATACATAAAGGGTCATAACCACCTATCATTTGTATCTAGACTTTGACTCGTTTGCATTGTATTTATAGGACGCCAAACTATATTATATTTATAGGATGTTAAACTGTATAGAAACATTACAATTGGTTGAGGTTCCAGGACAGAGTAATTTTTGACAGTTTGCTGTTGTCAGTGATATATGATAAGTTGACATTATTATATTATATTATAACTGAATACATATAAAGTCATAAATCACCTATCATTCTATGTTGGCATTATGTTACTTAGTCCTAAATATTGATACTTTTTTTATGTGTGAAATATAATAATTTGTTATTTAAAGTTTATGGTATAAGTTTATGTAAAGATAATTTATGAAGGTAATAATTGTGTATTAAAATATGTCATTTATTTATTAAAGATTTAAAAAGTTGATTGTGTGTCTGAAAACAAGTTGTTTGTTAAAATTAACTAAGAAAAAAAGTCACTCACCTATTGTCAAATTTAATTTAAAGAATGTAGAATCAGTAATGGATGTCTTTCTCTATAAAAATATGAAAAATATGAAAAATAGACCGGAAATATAGTGTAGTATATATATTGAAAAATAAATAACCATCAAACTACTCAAAATTATATTTATATATAGAATTTCTTAGAAAAAATCATTTTAATTATATTCTATAAATACATAACCAGATACCTAGATGACAAAACTAGGAGTATTATTTTCACTTTTGTTCACTAGTCTATTCAATTTTTTTCTCAAACTTATTTTATATCTAAGTCATAAATGTACTTGTTTTTTTCTTTGTTTTTCATTAGTGGTTTACAATTCATGAATAGTTTATATATTTTTTTTATATTTTGTAATACTTTAATGATTTAATTAAAGGAGTTTATTTCATATAATGTGTATTTATAAAAATTTTGAACTTTTGAAAAAATATTAAAATAATTAAAATAAGTTTGAAATAAAGTTTATTATTAAATATTTACAATTTAATTATATAATAATTCAGTTATAACCAAATACTAACACTATATATACAGTTTTATTAAATATTGAATAAATTTATTATTATTTATAGTCAATTATAAATATATTATCAAATATTCTGGAGTTGAATGATATAATTATATTTAACTAAGTTTTTTTATTATAATTTTAAAGTTTTATAACTGAGACATGATATTTTAAATTATTTTTACAGTATTTATTATTTATCTATCATCTTAAAAAGGTATTTCAAAGAAGAAAAGGGAAATAATTTTTCTCAATATATAACTAGTAGTTTCAGCAAGATAAACATAATCTTGTTAGCAAAACTCATTAATGAAATGCATTAATGTACTGTAATAATACTCATTAAAAAAATATAATATTTTCTAAAGAAAACTCTTCATATTTTAGAATAGCAATTTCTGAAAAACTACTCTTCATATATATATATATATATAAATTATTTCTAAACAAATATTCAATGAAGATCATATTTAAAGCTCATCAAAATTTTACCTGATTTAATGTATTTCAACCTCTAAACTAACTGTTAAAAAGTTTTAATGAATATGGAGATTAAATGTGTAAGTTATTTTTAGAGTTTAAAATTGGATAAGGATAAAACTATAGGATAACAAACCCTTTTCAGTTCAATTATTAAAAATCAAAAATGTTAAATATAACATTAAATAATTGTTAATAATAATAATAATAATAATAATACATGAAATGAAACTTAAATAAAAACTAAAATTATTATATACGTATAAATATTCCTTACTTGGTATATGTTGTATTAGCATTTGTTTGAGTTTTCCTCTTGCAAAACATTTATAAAGAAAATTATATATATATATATATATATATATATATATATATATATATATATATATATATATATATATATATAAACAATTGTAATCTTTATAAACATAAAATGTAGTTATTATTTTTATAGTTATATAATACAATGATTGACATCATATAAAAAAGAAGTCAGTTTATTTAGATGTTTATATTAATATTACATATTAAATTTAGAATAATTGTATATGTATCTGTGTGTGTAGACATAAATTTCCAATTTTAATATATGTTCCATAAATTATTTAATTTAAAAATAATACTCATAATATTTTTAATATGTATATAATGGAAAAATAAATTTATTTAATGATATTTTTTAATATATGTGGTATATTTTTTAATGTTTTTATATATTTGACATTTATAAGTATTATTTTTTTGTAGTAATAGTTACTTATATTAATATACTTTAAATTAATTATATATTATATTTCACAATAACAGTAAACACTATATTAATGCTTATTTTAATCATATGCTGGAGTACCTTTTATCAAACAAGAATATTCCCTTTCCTTTCTTTTGTTCTATTTTTTTTTACTTGTTGCCATTTTATATTATTATATTATTTCTCCATTAAGTGTAATAAATGTACGTTACTTTATACATCTTACAAAAACAAAACAACTGTACAAGTCAATTCACATATTTTCATGGTTTTGAATATAAGCCAATCTACTAATAGTCAAATAAAATGGGAACAGTTACAATAATTTAATCTCTTTTTTGTTATAACTTTTTTGCATTTCTATTTTATATAGAATTACAAAATATAATTTTAAGTTTAATCTTTAAAGTTCCTAACTTTAATCTTCATGCATATTTCTCTGAAACTGTCATTAATTAACATAAAAGATACCAAGAGGTATATATGAGATCCTTCATAATATAAAACATGTTTTAGTATTAGTTTCAATGTGAAGAGGAAAATGAATTTGAAGGTATTTATGAACAAAGGAAGAAAGGAAAAACTGTGGGTTGAAGAACAGTGAAATAAACATTTTATTTTTTTGCATTCAAAAACAAAATCAAGTTTATGACATGTTTTTTGAGAGATGTGTAGAGACAGAGTCACAGACAGAGCAAAGCAAAATAAAAATCCGGATTCCACATTACCAATTCAATTCACTTCAAAAAACAATTTTGGAATCCGAAACTCAACTCACTTCTCACTCACTAACTCACCACAGCTTCATGGAAAAGCAAACCTAAACCCATACACATACCACTCTTCACTCTCTCTCAACACACAGAATTAATTGCGAATTAAATTAAATATTATTCCAATTAAAAAAGAAAAAAAAATCAATCCACTGTGTTCAATTTCATTTCCCTTTTACGTATCCAAGAAGAAGTTTCCGAGAGACGATTCCTCGTCCCGAAGAGGATTCAAACCATTTTTCAACTGGTTCACTTAGTGGGGTTTCACTGCTTCTGGGGTTTCACTGCTTCAGCCACTGAGTCGAATCGTTCTCTACTCTATGGTCAGTCCAATTTCCAATTTTTATCATGTGGGTTGCTTTTATTTTAGTTTTCCACTGACCCCAATTGCGCATTTCTTTGTATGAGAAATATCTTGTGGTGTTTGTGAATTGGGGTTTCAGTTTTGTGTGTGCGCGTTTGTGTGTGTTTATTTGGTTGTTTAGGCTTCAGGGCATGGTTTCTTTTTCTGAAAGTTTTGATTTTTTGAAGGTTTAAGGTGTTTACTGTAGCAATTTTCAGTTTATGTTATCTGGGTTTGAGTTGATTTGTTGAAATAGGAAAGTTTCTTTTTGGGTTTTGCAGTTTGTGTATTTGAGGTGCATGTGGTTGATACTCCATGGAAACTGTGGTTGGAATTGAGGATAATGATGATGGAAAGTTTGAAGACAGTGGGCTGGATAGAAGCAGTTCTGCTCTGTCTTCACCAAAGCAAATTTCTAACCCAATTGTATACAAGCTTGTTCGGGTATATGTTTAACTGTTCATTTATTGAATTTTCAGTTTCTTATTTGGATATGCAAGTTTTTAAGGTCTTTGAGTTTGATAGTTTTGATGACAACAAATCAAGATGGAATGAGTTTGCCAAGGAACCTTAGTGTTTTTTCAGCATACTGGAACACTCTAAGAGTTGTAAGACTATTTTTTAGCCTTATGTTTCACCTGTTTATGGACTTAAAACCTAAACATTGTACCGGAAGTGTTATAATATTTCCTCTGTCTCCGATTTATTCAAAGATGGAATGTTTCTGGCAACCCTATATGTACACCTTTTAATCAGCATAAGTGATTGTTGTTCTAGCTGCATCACTTTTTTATTGCCTATTATTTGCTATAGCATTTATAATACCTCGATACCTTTTTTGTCTTTTCCAGAAATTGCCAGCGATCTCCGCTACAAATTAACCAAATTCCTGACGGTTTCCTATCTATCTTTTGTAGCATAGTTGTTCTATAAATTACTTTCCTTTGATCACTTTTTTTTATGTAAGGAAATTAACTCACTTTCCATAATCTTCTGTAATGGCTAAAATGAAAATGTAGAGAGTTAAGAATGGAATGTGACTTTGTGTTAACATTTAGGTTAATATTTTATTATAAGTTAAAGAAAAGGGGAGGTTTATTCATAAGTTAATGTTTTATTATTTGGTTCTACATTTTCTTTTTAGATTTATACTTTTGTTCAGGCTATATCCATAATTCAACCAGTTGTCCATCTCATAATCTTTAGGTTGAAGGTGATGGAAGGTTAGTGCCTGCAACAGATGATGAAGTAATGGAGGTGGGGGGTTTTCTTGAGTATGAAAACAGTGAAATGCATGTTGTCGCCGACACTGGACAGAGTTTAGAATGCATATCGATTGAAAGATCGTCTTCTGGGAAGCTTCGATTGGAGTGCTCGGAAGGTGCATACTCTATCTTTCATTGTTACAATTGATTATCAACATGTTAAATGCCATGTCAAAGCAATACCATTTGTAGTAGTGGTTACATCAGACTATATCATGGGATTTCTTGGCTGCTTTACTGCGGCTTTATCTCTGCCTAAATGGATTAAAGTGTTACCTATTTCCTTTTTTAGTTGTTCTCAAGACCAAAATTTGTGTTGATGTCTTCAGTCTTTTTAATTTTATAAACAGTCTCTTTTTTTAAAATTCTTAATTTAGGGTCAATGATTTCCAGGTGTAAAGCTGTTGAAGGCTTGAGACTTTGTTTCTCGATGAAATTGCTTTAAGTTTTCTTTCTCAGTAGATGCAGTCTTGTTATTCTTCCCTGAAATTATTAGCTTGTTTGTAACTTTAAAGGGTATAATGCCTATTGTCTAATTTAAAATGTTGATGATCTCTTGATGTTCTCGTTAGTTATATGGTCATACTTTTTTTTTTTAAAAGTTTAGGCAAATTCCATGATGGTTAACCTATTCCTTTCTCTTTCAAGGTTATTTTTCTTGTATTTTCTTTCAACTAATGCTGTGGTGTTTCACAATTAGGCTCTGCAGAGGCTGATTTGGGGAAACTAAATGCAAAATTACAGGTAATTGGATCTCTTTTGTTTTCTCTCATTCGTTTCCTCTCTCTCTAAGGATTTCAACATTAGGGAAAAGAAAAACTACTCAAAGTATGCTTTGATCTATTGTGATTCTGTTTGCATAGATGAAAAAGTTGGTCTGTCCAACATGATATTTCTTCTTGTTACAGGATACTTAATAAAGATGTTTTATGTTTAATATCCGTTGTTAATTATGAAATGTAGAGCCAGTGATGGCATATTAAATACTTAATTGAGTTTTAAACATTTGTGTAGTCATCATGGCAAGCTTTTTCCTGGTATAAATACATTTGCGCTTTCTTTAGAGTAGATGTGGTGGGTCTGAGATGTATTCTCAGATATCTTAATCCTTTTATATATCTGTAGTTAAGGCATTTATATTCTGATTCTGAAGATATTAGTTGCTAGATTCTCCTTCGCTCATGTTAATCATGCACTGCCAATGTGTACTTTCCCCTGTTGTAATTCTCTACATTATTGACTGATAAAATTTCTTCTTCTATTGGAAAAGTAAAGAAAATGACAAGTTTACCTTGTATGTGTGATGCAGTAAGATGTAGCTTAAATAATATGTTTCGACATATGCTAACAACTGACTTTGGTTTGTCCAATTAAGAATTGTAACATTGAATAATGGATGACACTTTGGATTGGCAGAACCATGGCAAATGTTTATACTTGGATATGTTTATGTATATTGCAAGTTTGCAACATTTTCGTCTTGAACAGAAGAAGAAAGTTAAAATAGGTTTCATTGAGCATTGGTTTTTTCCCCTAATCATGAGTATATGCTCTTGTTTGGATTTAACATTCCACATGAGTCTTTTACCTTTATTTTTTTATCCTTTACAGTATGGTATGTGGTTTTCATCTAGGAAGTGATTAATTGGCCCATATTCTATAATGTATGGTGTCCCCTACCCTGGATCAACGCCGCACATTTTGGTGTTTTCAATATTTTGTTTCCAAGGGGTCCTTCTTGACCTCTAAAATTTTTTGTAGTACATTGAGCAGATTTTGCAAAAGGTCAAAGAAGAGGAGAAACAACGCATATCATGCGGATCACTTGTTCATTCTCATGTAAATGTAGACAGCCGGTGTTCAGCTGATAAATGTCCTGTCATGGATGGGAAGGCTCAATCTGAAACTCCCAACCAGGAAAATCCTTCTCTAGCATCGAGTTTAAATTATACTCATAGCAATCAATCTGGGAGTATGGATCAGTGTTCTAGACCTTCAGAAGGAGTAATAGAAAGTGGGTCATCTGCTTCTGCTATTCATTCCAATTTGAAGCCTGACCTTTCAATGTCAGACGGAGAAATATGCTTGGACAAGCTATCAATCAGAGAACTTCATGAACTGTTTAAGGTAACTTTTGGTCGAGAAACTACTGTGAAAGACAAACAGTGGCTGAAAAGGAGGATTGCCATGAGTTTAACCAACTCGTGTGATGTTTCGGCAACAACTTTTATTATTAAAGATAACAAAATAGTTAGAAAATTTGTAGAAGAATGTTCTGGAAATATGAATGTTGCCTCCTTAATTTCCTCGGAAAATATGACTGAAGAAGAGGATATCAACTTTAAGGATTCATCTCCTGCAAATGCCTGTGGAATTGATGATAATCAAGTTGTTTCTGAAATAACACTGAGAAATCAAAATACAGAATATGGATTGGAAGATGAGAATAATCAGACAGAACAAAGAGCTGCAAAAAGAATTCGGAGACCTACGAAGAGATATATTGAAGAGCTTTCTGAAAATGAATCTAGAGAGCACAATCCTAGGTTGCCAATTTCTAATAAAAACATGGGACTTGGACATGTTTCTTCAACATCATATGTCAGGCCTGCTAGAAATACTTTTCCAGAGGTGAGAACATATGGCATGAGGTTTGACTCTCTTGGAGGTTCTGATGTCCAAATTCCTTGTGTGTCTTGGATCCGGAGAAGTCGACCAAGGAAAGATATGGCATCTCTTATGGTATGTGATACTCTCTCTTGCTTATATATTAAGTTTACATCTCTCAGTAAAGCATGATTCTATCTTGTCCCCGTTTTCTAGTTTTAGGAATACCGGAGAAAATAAGTGCCTTTTTAGTGAAAAAAAAAAAAAAAAAACTAAAATAGAGCTTGTATTGTAGCTTATTGGAGGAACTTCTGCTTTAAGAAGTCCAAAAAGGCTGGGTCATGACACTGGCTCTAGACACCTCATTAATCAAAATAGGAAACAAATCATGTAATGTGGAAACCTTTTCTATGAGATCACTGAAGATGTTCTAAATTATTCTAAGATGCAATTATATTATTGAAATATTTTAACACGAAGCATTTTTGTTCTACTATAAGATAAAGAAAGTAATTCAGCAAGTTAAATGTATCTTTTTGTTTTAGTTAGATCATAATGCATACTTTTTCCCCCCATAATTTTTCCCCTTTTCTTCATTTTTTTTATGTCAAAGGAAATGCTTATTGTCAATGTTATATTCAGGCCTTCTTCCTGTGTATGATAGCATGCCTAGGAAATGTCTCTTTTGCTACATGATTTTCTAATGTTGCCTTTCTACTCCTGCTGCATCTTTCCAGTGCAACTTTGTTGATAGTTCTGGAAATTATCTCGTTATGATTGTTTTCAAAAGTGTTTTTATTTTCTGACAATCAGAAAACATTATGCTCTTTGTTTCAGAAATTCCATCCAACTGCCATGAGTGAGACTGAAAAATTGAGTAATAAGCTCATTGAGCATAGTTCTGATGCTGTTGGTGAGATTCCAGATAAAGTTTTCAAGTCTAGAATGCCTGCTAAGTTTCATCAACCAGTAAGAGCAACTTAGCCTCTGCTAATTGTTGAAAGTATAGCTTATTTTTATTTGTTGGAACACAAGAACTTCATTACAACAAAGATGAATTTTGTAGGAATATGAAGTAGAATTATAACACCATGAAAGGGTCAGCAATTGGCTAACTCACGAGAGTTGGGAAATTACAACATCTGGAGAAATTGCTAATGTGTTGATTTTGTCAACTTCTAATTTTATATTATTAAAATGTTTATGAAATGTTACTTATTTTATATTTCTTTTCTTGAATGCTTGAACTCAAGATGGTGGTGATTACAACTACGATAATGTCTCTACATTTTTCTTCCTTTTTTCATTTTTAGTTAGTCTAGTGCTTCCTTGATGTGGGATTGTGACATGACATGCAATTGAAGCATTGGCTTAATGAACTATGCAAGTTTTACCTTGAAAAAGAGATGACTGATTTCTTTTGTATGACATTGTTTGGGTATTTTATTGTATGCATAGCATCATGACATTTTTGCTCTGTTGTGGGTGGGTGTGTTTGTAGTCTTCTGAAGCTGAGAAAGAGAAGCAGTGTCCAGTAGTAGGTGGCACAACTGAGCCACGGCAGGAATTGAGGCCAAAAAGAGCAGATCCACCTGGCCATACTTCAGATGACAACATAGTAACTGTTCCCACCGCAAAAGGAGGGATGAGGAGGAAGCATCATCGGGCATGGACTCTTGTTGAGGTCATAAAATTGGTGGAAGGTGTGTCACGGTGTGGAGCAGGGAGGTGGTCTGAAATCAAACGGCTCTCCTTTGCATCATACTCATATCGTACATCTGTTGATCTTAAGGTAATAATAAGCTGTCTCATGTGCACTTCTGATCATGTTAAAGGTGGTAGAGTATGTGCAAGGCTATATCTTTTTTTGTCTTTGTCCATGCCCACATTGAACACACATTTTACCTTGCAGGACAAGTGGAGGAATTTGCTCAAAGCTAGCTTTGCAATGACACCTGCACCTGCTGATGAGGGGGTAAGAATTTATGATAACCTGCACATGCATGGCTTGTGCCTATGCATGCATAGAACTGTATTAGCATGCATGCTTGACATTTATGATTGCATCATGCCATTGATGTTTGTGTAATGCTTACCTGCATGCTTTTGGGGGTTGCAGATTCATAAAGTTCCTGTGTACTATCTTCAATTGTCCTTAAGTTACTCTATTGTAGTGGGAATTATTACAGTTCTAAACTGAGAAAGTTTGTAAGTTATAGTTCATCTACTATTACTATTATGAAGAGTTTTATTTTGATGTTACAGATAAATTCGCGGAAGCATGGTACAGCTCCGATTCCTGAGAAAATTCTACTACGTGTAAGAGAGCTTGCTGAGATGAATTCTCAGGTTCCTCCAAACATTAGCTCAAACAAGGTAGCAGCTGGTGCAGGGAGTGTGCATGAAGGTAGATCAGGGTACTTGTAAATAAATACCAAATTCCTTATCAAGCACCAATTTTTTTTTTCTTCAAAAAACTGATTTCTGCAGTTTGTTAGAACAATCCTTTGTTGGATGCATAGAGAGAGTAGATGCAATCTTGTAGACAGCTGAGAGGAGATTGATTAGATGTTTTATGGCTTGACACGTTGAATAGAATGATGTCAGTTTTTGGTTCTCCACGTTTTGATGCTTGTAAATTTTGGTCTTAGTTATATACCTTAATTTTAGTTAGAACTACTATGTTTTCTGTTCTAATGCTCTTAATAGAATAGTTTAATGAACTTCGCAACTAGCTGACACATGATACAGAAAAAGATGTGCCAATTTTTTAATGTTTAGCCTTTTCGGGTTGATTTAGAAAAGCAATTAATTGTAACAGTTGAGGATATAATAAGATTGTTGTCCATTGAATAAAAGATTTGTTTTCATCAATGGAATATTTATGATTTATTTGAAAATACACTGTGAAATGTAATAAGGCAGATTTTTAAAATAATTAATTAGAATATATTGTCAATATCTAGTTATAGATTGTCTGATACGATAAGATTATAGATTGTTGTAAAAATTATTTAAAAGACAATTATAATTTTTTTAAATTGCTTTATATTTTAGCATATATGCCACTGATGCATAAGCTCTTCAATAAGTCTGAACACTCTATATAGACTTAATTATATTTTGTTTGATTCCGTTCCCTTATTATTAAATGATCCAAAACTATTCTTTATTTAAATTGATTTAAAATTGAAATGTAAATAAATGGCAACAATTTTAAATTGTTACTGAAAAGTCGTTGCAAATTAACCGCGCTAAGTGGGACTAAAAGTATTAAAGTCAATTCAGAGTGAAGGTATAAAATGTATTGATTTAAAAGACGAAAGGACCAAATTCACTTTTTCTTTTGAGAAATAACTCGTCAATTTGTAAGATTATCAAAACTAAGTACAAGTATAAAAACACTTTTTTCCCTTTTATAAATTAGGTTATAGTTATAATTTTTAAAGGCTTTAATCAATATTTTTATTTAGCTTAAATTTCAAATGAATTAGTTTAAGATGATTTGTTCCCAAAAGAAAAATATATTATGAAATATTAGTTTTATTATTTGATAATGTATTGTTTGGGTTGTTTGTTTTGTAGAAGATAGTTAACATTTTCTTAGTTGGAATTTCACTTGAATCATAATTTAATGTTTTTTTCTAACAATATATAAAATTGTTATTTCACTGTTCCATTATGATCAAAGATATATTATATAATTATGTGAGCTTAGCATTTTAAAATAGGAAAATTAGGAAACATTTAATTATGTTTTATTTATAGTTTTCATTTTAATTAATATAAAATTTTTGTTGAACGATTTACAAGCATATGGTGAAACTATAATTTTACATTGATTTAAGGAATTCTCTTCCTCTCTATTGTGTGTGATATTTAGAGTAAAAACAATGTTAGAGTAAGTACTTTGATGCCGTTTTATTTTATTTTAACTAATCAATATTATATATTTTTCCTTCTCCTGAATTATAAAAATTAACATAAAAAAATTTAAAAATTAAAAAAACATGATAATTAAATACAAATTATTAAATTATACCTAAAACAAAATACCTTCTTATTAGTAACAATTTTCCTTTCTTCTTGTCAAGACAAGAGTTTATTTATTGTTCATAACTAATATTTTTTTTGTAAAATATTTAACCTTGTTGGCCCAATAAGAGTTCTGAAACAAAAAAGTTAGCCCAATCAGACGGTGTTAAAGCTGGGCCTGAAATAATTCTTCATTCTTCTCTTCTCAGACCTACTCTTTTCTCTCTCTGGGTTTTCGACGACATCTTGTGTGACTGTGTTTTCCGGTGAGTTAAGATCGTAGTTGTTTTTCTCTCTCTTGTTTGATTCTTCTGCATTAGCTTAGCTGATTTCCTTTTGATGGTTACAGCGGAAAGTAAAAATGGGTATCATTGAGAAGATCAAAGAAATTGAAGCCGAAATGGCTCGGACCCAGAAAAACAAAGCCACAGGTACCCATTTAGTGATTTCATTCTGTTAGCCATAGAATTCCCTAAAAAGTGTATTTTCTTTGTTGGGTGTTTGTTTTTTCTCTTACCTTTTTAAATAATTCTTTGGCCTTGTGGTCTAATTTCGGGTTAGGCTTTATCTTCTGCATCTTTTTGTGTTTAATATTTTTGTGATTATGAATGTATGTTTCTTTTTGTAGAGTATCATCTTGGGCAGCTCAAGGCGAAGATAGCAAAACTAAGGACACAATTATTGGAGCCTCCGAAAGTACGTTTTTTCATAGTTACTGTTTATATCGTGTTCTGTCGCTTCAACTGATATGGTTCACAATCCAATCAATATGATATTGATTGCATACATTTTAGCATTAGATATTAGATATTTAACTTCCTTTTGGATTTTGAGGTCTATTTTATTATGTTGGTTATAGAAAAGGAGGGAAAGTTCGTAGTCCAATTTTGTGTTATGACAATATTTCAGTAAAAAACAATGCCTAGCGAGAGGCCACTTGGGGCTTTCTTCTGTCTCTGGTCTTGTTTACACCAGTGTTGCTTTTTCTTAAGAAGTAATGGATTTTTTCTGGATTCTAGAATTCTTCCTATATATTCATTTTGAAGGCATCAGTAGGAAGAACAAGAATAAGGTTTTATAGTAATGTTCTGTTTTTGTATGAAAACAGTGTTTATGGATGGAGATGTGATACCGGATTCTTCTATCTGAAACTCCCCCTTAACTTTTGAGTGGTACAAGTTCTTTATTGACTTTTATCTGCGTGGTAGCTTAGCACATCAATTCTTCGTTGAAATTTTGTTATCAATTTACTAAGCAATTCGTCTCTTTCTTTTTTGTTTCCTTGAGTCTTTTTTTTAATGTTTTTCACTTTTCTTTTCTTTAGGAGGATTCTTGTTTTGTAATCCTCTTTATGTCTGTCTGAATACATTTTTTTCCTTAGTACTTCTAGGAGGAGGAAATACGAAAAAAAAAAAATGAAATAGACTTCTCTATAAGTTAAAATTTGCCTGTGTATAAGATAATAATCAGATTTTGTAGAAGCTAATATAAGAGAGTTTCTGCAAATTAAGTTATGCATGACTTACTTTTAGCTTGTGAAGTGAAGTGATTTATTTCTGTTTTCCTTTTTATTTGCTTCTCCTAGAAGTGTTTATGAAAAAGTTTACTCAGACATACCCTTCCTCCCAAGTTAACCAACTACGATCTATGATAACCACTGTACTTGGAATCTGGTTAGTGAATCGTTTACTTGGGATCTGGTTAGTGAATCTCTTACATTATGTATGTATTTCAACGTGCCTAGGTTTATCGTTATTTTTTTTTTTTTTGGCACAGTTGCTGTTCCTTAGTAAACACTTTCGTAAGCTGTGGTATACTATCTTATTATCAAATTCTGTAATAGGGTTCTAGTGGAGGTGGAGAAGGATTTGAAGTTACAAAATTTGGCCATGGACGTGTTGCGCTGATTGGATTTCCAAGGTATGCCTTCTAAAATAAGCCTTTGCCTTTTTTTGATAATTGATGTATTTTATTTACTACCGTTATCTAAATTGATTACAGGTCATTGGGCTATATTTCCTTGAATGATTGTAATTTGGATGTGTATATACATGTTTTAGGCTTCTGCTTAAATTTTATTTTGGCTAGTTAAACGGCTTACTGCTAACCCTTTCCATCTTTTGCCTTTCCATACTCCAGTGTGGGGAAGTCTACTCTTTTGACAATGTTAACGGGCACACACTCTGAAGCTGCATCTTATGAGTTCACAACTCTGACCTGTATTCCTGGGATTATACACTATAATGATACTAAAATTCAGTTACTTGATCTTCCTGGAATTATTGAAGGTGCTTCTGAAGGCAAGGGACGAGGGAGACAGGTAAAACTAAAATTGCTGATTTTTATCATTCCAGGGATAGGGTAGTGTTTTATTTTTTATTTTTTCCTTTCATTGATAATGAACATGCAAATAGTGTTGTCGTTAGATTGCCTAATGCAGCAAACTGAGGTATCGAGTGTCTATTTAGCAGAATGTGATGTGTTAGAGAGTTTTCTTAATTGCTATTACCCCTGGCATACTTTGTTTCAGCCTATTTGAATTTGTTGCCAGTGTCTAGAGAAGGGTTACCTACAAAGGGGCTGTCAAGAAAGGTTTAGTTCAGCACAGGAAAGTGCAGCCACAAAACTTTAGCTTTAGGAGGTTGAAATCCCACATTTAGATATATGACTATATGTGTTTATAAGGCTTGGATTATCCTGACCTTACAAGCCAATTGTGTGTGGTTGAATTACACTGTAGTCCATAATCTAAGATGACATCAAAGCTTGTTTAGATCTACTGTCACACTTTAGGTCTATACCCTGGGTGTATGTTGGAAAGTTGCCTTGATTGCAGTCACCCCTAACCCTCCTTAATTGTGGCCTATTAAAGTAGGTTGTTAGTGTCTCGAAAAATGCTACCTGTGTAGGGTTGACTAAAAGGCTGGGTGAAGCGTTTTATAGTGCCAGCTTCTGAGATGGTGATTCTGGTGGTTGAGGTCTTACATTAACCTGGGATATGACTAAAGTAGTGTTTATACGACTTGGGCATTCTTCATCTCAAAATGTTTTTATTGAATTGAGTTAGACTCTAAATCCAATTTTTTATGATGACACTGTTCTTTTCACTTATTGTTTGACTTCATTGTTATTAACAGTGTACGATTTTTGTTTTCTGAATGTTCTTTCAGGTTATTGCAGTTGCTAAATCTTCCGACATAGTGTTGATGGTTCTTGATGCTTCCAAAGTAAGTTTCGTTTTACATTTTCAAATGCAGTCTTTCCATCTTTATTTCGTTAGTATTTCTAGTTGATAAAATGACATGTTGGTCAATGCAATAAATTATTATTTTAGCTATAGATAATAAGTAGCTAAGAATGTGTTGGCTGGCTCAAACGTTATAATTTAAGACACCCAACAGACCCTTCTAGAACTAAATTAGTTGCTTTTTTCATTATGCAATTCAGTCACGTTTAGATAGATTAATTATATTTAAATTTGAAAGTAAAAACTTTAATCTTTCTAGCCATGACCTTTTTTTTTTGTGTTTCCAATGTGTCAGAGTGAGGGTCATAGGCAAATATTGACCAGAGAGCTGGAAGCTGTGGGCTTGCGGTTAAACAAGAGACCTCCTCAGGTATGATTGTGCTCTAATACGTTGGGATGCGTCATGAAGCATGTATTATATACAGCATACGGGACCAAGTTGGATTTATATGTGTTTGTCATCATTTTGTCATTAATTTGGAGCTTTATGTTTCTTGGCAGATATATTTTAAAAAGAAAAAGACGGGGGGCATTTCATTTAACAGCACTTTGCCTTTGACTCATGTGGATGAGAAGCTTTGTTATCAGATCCTGCATGAGTACAAGATTCACAATGCAGAGGTATACATCAAACTGTAAAGTAATCAGTTGGAATTACTTTCTGGGGACCTGTAATTGTGGAACAATATGATCAAGCAGTTGTAATTTTCAGCCTGTGTAGGGTAGTCTTGATATAACTGGCTGTTATCAGTATTGCAACCTCACCATGTTGATAAATTTTGTAATTTCCATTACTACATTTTTTTTTGGTGAATTAACACATTTACTATATAATATAATTGAACTTTGTTTTCTATTACCAACCTATAAGGGAGTTAACTGACAATTTGACTTTCAGGTCCTTTTCCGTGAGGATGCTACCGTGGATGATCTCATAGATGTCATTGAAGGAAACCGAAAATACATGAAGTGTGTATATGTCTACAACAAGATAGATGTCATTGGTATTGATGATGTGGACAGATTAGCTCGTCAACCCAATTCTGTTGTCATTAGCTGCAATTTGAAGGTGGGTTAATATTTTCACTGTCTGAAGAATGGGATACCATAAGGTTTTTTTAGCAATTCTTTTTTTTCTTTTTCACCCTTTTATTCCATGTTGCTACTAATGCTTCTAACACAAATTTGTCTTTGTCAGCTGAACTTAGACAGACTACTGGCAAGGATGTGGGACGAAATGGGTCTGGTTAGAGTTTACACAAAACCACAAGGCCAGCAGCCTGATTTCTCTGATCCTGTGGTTCTTTCTGCTGTATGTGTCTCTTATTCTATTTAAACTAGCTTGAAAACCTTTGGCTTTGTTTTTTAATCCTACAATCTATAATAGAGATATCACTTTCTCTGGCAAAATATGTTATAGGATAGAGGAGGCTGCACTGTGGAAGATTTCTGCAACCATATTCACAGAAGTTTGGTGAAAGATGTCAAGTATGTTCTGGTCTGGGGCACTAGTGCAAGGCACTACCCACAACATTGCGGTCTTAGTCATAATCTTCGTGACGAAGATGTGGTTCAAATTGTTAAGAAAAAGGTCAGAAAACCCTCCCTTCATCTTGTTTTCTGCTGTCTGACTGATGATGCATCAACATTGTTCATATTCTGTTGTTGCTACTGGCTAAACACCTATATATATGCGATGTTGAGAGATTGAATGTGATATTATATATATATATGTGTGTGTGTGTGTGTGTGTGTATGTATATAATATATATGTACATATGTATTCTTCAGGAAAAGGAAGAGGGAGGAAGGGGAAGATTCAAATCACATTCCAATGCACCTGCTCGGATATCTGATAGAGAGAAGAAGGCACCACTGAAGACATAATTTGTGAGATGACAGTACCTGTGATTTCATTGATTTGCTTGGTGGATGGGAAAAAATGAGCAGAGTTGATGATACATCCAAAAGCAACATAGGATTGAATGTTCCTCCTGATCACTTACTAAGTGAGGCACCTATGTTTTTTGTCACCCAAGTGTTGTAACAACCCTCCCCTCAAATAATAGTTTTTTATCTCAATTATGAAGTGTGCATCTATGACTTGAAGAGAAGCAGAAAGTGAAGGAAACGGGCATTGCATCTTAAAATTTTGCAGTATTTTGATTGTGGATAAAACTTAGATGTAGGACTTATAGGTATTATTGGTGTTATTTTCAGATTTGAAGTTTCACCTTAATAATAAATGATGACATTGAAGAGTACATTTTCAAACCAATAAAATTAAATATAAAATAATCTTGACGAAACTTTAGATTTAAGAATTGGACTCTTTCAAATTATTTATATTAATTTATTAGCATTGCATAAAAAATGAATTATAATTTTAAGGCTGTAAGTCCATTACCAAAAAATAAACGAAGTAAATCTAAGAAAATCTAGAGTTCGAGTGCGTAAAAAATTTGGTCACCAAAAAGTGGTCAGTAGAATTTTGAGATTAAATAATTTAGGACATAATAGAGGAAGAAAAATTTTATACCACCTTAATCTTAAAAGACATTTTGTCAAGACTTAAAAAGATAATAAATTAACATGTATTCTTTGACTGTTTTTTAGATTGTTGTATAAGAAATAAATTAATCTACCTGTTAATAATGAAATTGAAAAAAAAAAAACTATTTAGAATTAACACTTTGGAAAAGTATGATCATTTATAGGAATAAAATTTTAACTTGTCAGAAAAGTTTGAACAGTAAAATAATAAAGAAATATCATCCTTTAAGGAAAAAAAAAATACAAAGTAAAAGATTTAGAAGTAGGAACAACCCTTTTAAATATATAGGTGGTGAACAAAAAGTTGCAAACAAAAAATTGCATCAATAACTAAATTATTGGAATAATGTTTCAGACCTCATGTAAAAAAGAAAAAGTTAAATAAAATAGAAAATAAAAATTACACGTCAGAAAAATCAAAAGTACTGTTAAAGCTCCTAATGTTAAACAAAAAAAATTAAAAAATAACAATCTAAGTCAACAAGTATCTATAGAAAATCCTATAAAAAAAATACTGAAAATACCACATAAAACTTTTAAAATTGCTCATTGGAAATGTTGAGGAATATAACATTATGCTACCAACTTTAGGTTACAACAACAAATAATTAGCTATAATAAAATTAAAAAAATTTCAAAAAATCTTTTAAAATGTGTTAATCAATTATGGTTCCAAAGAAACATCTTACAAATAAGAAATGGATAATGTAGAGATCACTGAAGTGATTTACTAATTACATAATTTTACTTTTGAAGATAATAAAAACAGTGAAGACAAAAATTATCGTCCAAGTCCTAACTTATATGATTGATCATATCTTAAAATGTAATTAGGGAACAAATCTCTACATTAATTTTCATAATAGATAAAGTGGAAGGCACTATTCAAACAAAATGAATTTTTATAACAATCAAATGAGTTTGTTCAAAATGATGAATAAAATAGTAAAGAAATATAACTAATAACTATGAAAGAAACTTTCTACGGGTTTTTTTTCCTACTTTGGTATACTTTTCAATTTTAATTTTCAAAATAGATAGAAAAAAATTATTTATCAAAATAGGCAAATTTTGTTAGCCAAATAGACATAATTTCAAACTGGTCAAAATAAATTAATATGCTGGTGATTTCAATTAATGACATTAATTAAAATCATTTCTATCTCTCCAATCACTTTTTAATTATTTGATACTATGATTATTAAGTTTAACAATTAACAAAATAACTAATAATAATAATTATATAATAATAATAATTAACAAACTATAACATGAATATTAAGAGATACAAATTTATTTTAAATTAAAATAAAATAACATAATGATAATAATAATAATAAGAATAATTTTAATTAAATTCATCTAAATTTAATTTAAATAATAATAAGAATAATTTCATACAAATTTAATTTAAAAAATATTTATTATTATTGAATTCACTTATTATTAATTATTATTATTATTATTATTTTATTTTAATTTAAAAATAATAATTAATATTATTAAATTCATACGAATTATTCTTATTATTATTATCATTATGTTATTTTGTTTTAATTTAAAATAAATTTGTATGTCTTAATTTTTTATTACAGTTTGTTAATTATTATTATTATTAATTTTTTTGTTAATTGTTAAAGTAACAAATATAGTGCTAAATAATTAAAAACTTATTTGTTAATTATTATTATATGATGATTATTTTTTTTATTAATCGTTAAACCATTAAGGATCGTAATATCAAATAATTAAAAAATGATTGTAGAGATAAATAATTTTAATTAATATCATTAATTGAAATCGTTGTCACCTTTGAAATGACAAAATTTGCTTATTTTAGTAAATATTTTTTTTTTCTATCTATTTTAGTATTTTAGTATGGGAAAAATGAGAAAAAAGTGATTGGGACAGAACCTTTTAAGATTATCTAAATTCAACCCCGCCACATACATTTTGAAAATTCTAACTGTTCAACTCATTCTGAACTTTCTTCGCTGCGAAGTCAATGGCAACATTGGGGTGGGCGTCTACATTGGGAGGCATTACAGAGAAAGAAATGGAAGAGATGGGTGAGGAACTTCTTGCCACTACAAAGGAGGAGTTTAAAGAAAGAAATGAAAGAAGTGATCACAGAAGTAATTAAAGAAGTTTTTGTAAATTCATGATTTTGTTTTTGGTTTTTTGTTTTTTTCAACTGTGAAGACTTCATTTCTATGTCTACTTTGCCATTAATAAAAGTGATATCAACTTTGCCATTTTTGAAATCCTGCAATAAGATGAAAATATGACATTAGATTTAGTCATTAAATTCCGACTTCTCACCAACAGAAAATATCGCTAAAGGAAACATGCTACCAAAAGTACATAAAAGGCACACTCACCTCTGTCATTAGCTTATCACTTATGGCTGTTTTCTGGCTCTTTTGATGGAATAGGGGAGCATGAGAGTGATTGAGGCAGCAATCTCTGAAACAAAATTGTGATAAAGGCAACCGATAATTTCATGGATGAAATTGAAGATTGAGGCATGCTCAATCCCTTTGCTTTCTCTACCATTTAGCTTCTCTAATTCTTTGTAAGAGAAATTGAAGATTGAGGCATGCTCAATCCCTTTGCTTTCTCTACCATTTAGCTTCTCTAATTCTTTGTAAGAAAAATTGTATATTTGAGACTATATTAGATCTTGAAAAATAGAAAAAATTTTCAAAAAAACTCTGTGTAAAAATTCTTTATAATATTTTAGGTTAATAAGTGTGAAGAGGTAAAAAGCAAAAAAAAACAAGAATAGTATGAAGAAGAGGAATAGGTAATTAAATGTCAAAAATATAATACTTAAATGTAATAAGTGTGAGGAGGTAAAAAGCCAAAAAAACAAAAATGTATTTGTTAATCAAGATTCTTAATAATAAGAAATAAAATTTGTCAGACACTAATTAAAGAATTAAAAGAGTATTAAAGTTACATAGGGAATTTAATGAGTAGTGTAGTTCTGCGAACCTTAGGACTTATGTGGCAAGCACAAATAAGTGAAGTATAAATAGCAACTTTTTTATTTCTAATAACCTCAACTTAGAAAACATTTTTTACTTTTATTTTTATCAAACTGGATCAGAACTATCTTTAACCTCCCTGTTCAGTTCAATTGGGCTGACTTAATTTTTCTATTCAATTTATTTTAAGACAGACTCAACACCTTTTTTTGTTATTTTATCATTTTTTATAAATTCCATTTTATCTTATTTTTTATTATTATTTAATCAAACTTTACTTATAAAGTCAAATTCTTTTTATTATTCATTCTAAATGGTAAAGAAACTAAATAACACATGTTAAAAAGTTTTAATTTCTTATTTTTATTCTTTTATTCTTTTATTTTATCTTTTTTCATTTTTTATATTTGTAAAAATAATTTTTATTTATTCGAATGAAATTGGATATTAACACAAGGATAATTATTAGTTTTTGTTTACCTAATTTTCTTTCAAGAAAATTTTTAAAAAGTCAATACGAATCACATGAATAAATGCTATGTCAACAAATCAACACAACCTTATGGTAGGGTCCTCTATGTTAAAAAGTTTAAAAGAAACATCCACCTTGACCCAAGTTGTTCAAAATTAACAAATTAAAAAAAAAACATGTTAATAATTAAAAAAGATTGGGAAAATCTCTCCAAAAACAAATAATTTAAAAGAATTTTCACCTCAATTTCATTAAATTCCCCACTATAAAAAGAAAGTTCTATAAGTTTATTTTAGTAAACATTGATTCAACAAAAAATCATCGCCATGGATATTCTATAGGAGAAGGACCATATTTTCTAAAGCCAAAAAACTATTGGGTGCTTTGTGTTTAACATTTGAATTCAGAACTCTATAAATCCAAAGTTTTTTTTCTCTTCAAAATTAAAATTATTATAATTATTTGTTATCAGGGAACTCCATGGTAATAACTTTTGAACATTGGATGGATGACAGAACGTTGTTATTACTTATCTATATCTTTATTTTCCTATTGAACATCAATCTTCTTGAAAATAAATGCATCTTCATGTTCTCTTTTTTTTATTTCTTCATTTTCTACAACTCAAATTCTTGAATAATTTCAGTGCTTGCATCCTTTTCACCATTCATTTTCATCACACTCTTACTTTAAATTCTCAAATTTTCATTGAGTATTTTGGGCATCATTTATTTTGATCAACATAGTGATGATAGCAATAAATAACTTGTTGTTCTTACTTTTGACATTTTATGTTTCCTTTTTTTTTTAATTTTGATTTGAACATCAAGGTAGGCTTCCATTATAAAGAGTACTAGTGTCAAATGGAAGTGTAATTGGAATGGATGAACCTTCAGGATTTATTCTAACAATATTACATTTGTGTTTACTCAAACCTACAAACTCTTTAGGAAATACCTCTATACCAATTTGTTGATTTTTATGTTGAGAAAATATATTTTAGAATGACAAAAAAATATACTATATGGAGAAGATTCATTGATATTTTATTTATGAACTCTTTTTATATTGAGAAAAAATGTAACAAAAATCGAATACTAACAATATCTCAATATTAACTTCATAAATTTAAATAACAACCTAATATTTTTCTCTTTATCTAAATATTTTTTAATAGTGAAACATATATTTAGACATATATAGTTAAAATATTATAAAAGATAGATACTCAATAATTAACTAAATCATTAGGAGTATGGCAAAAATTTTGATATATCTTTATCCAAAAACTATGAACAAATTAAGTGGTCTTAAATACATTATGGAGAAAAACCCCCAAAAAAATATTTTTAACAGAAAAACAAAAATAATTGCCACCTCAAAAGAAGAATAAAATAAAAATTGAAAGAAGTCACTTCATATAGTTTTTAAAGATGAAAGAGTGTCTTGAAGTTCTAATAACTATTTGGAAAGCAAGAAAATGATTGCTATGGTAGATTTAAAGTTTTAAAAGGAGTTTGAAAATTTGAAGATGTAAGCTCTTCAAAACCTGTTAAAAGCCTATTTTAATTAGAGGAAAAAGCTAGTAACAAAGAATAAAAAAAGTAAAAGCAAAGAGTTTCAATTCTGCAAGAAATTGTTCAAAACAAGTTGCAAGGAATCTAACAACAAAGTCAAATATTAAAGTTTTAATACTGCCAAAAATCTACTCCAAATTTAGTGGGTGCAAGAATCTAACAACAATAAAAACATATACACATCATTTCCGAGGCGGCTACAAAGAATAATTTTCACCACTCCTTTCTCTTTAAATCTTTAAATAATTTAATGTTTTATAGATCTAAGCTTGCTAACTGAAAGAGAGTTTTATATCAAGTTATCGTGAGAGTTGTTTGTGTTGATTATATTGTATTTTAAAATATTATTTGAAGTATCCAAATTATTCAGAAATTATTCTCTTATATCTCAAAGTTCTGTAAGTTTTTTTGAAGTTATCTAAGTTATCTACAAATTTTTATTTTACTTAAGTTTAATTTTCTATCTCACAATTTTATTTAAATATACGTCACATATATCTAATACGATAATGTACATGACTTATTGCTTATTTATATATATATATATATATATATATATATATATATATATATATATATATATATATATATATATATATATATATATATTTGGATCATTCGATTCATCTAGAACATTCAGTCTGTTTCTAAAAAGTTGGAAAATTATTTATGAAACAAGTTCATAAATGTCCTCTAATACAGATTCATGCAGGCAACAAGAAACACACGACTCCAGAGTTGTTTGTAGTCTGAAAATAATATGAGTTTTAGTTTTCTTTTTCTTTTTTTAACAGTATTCGTTTTTCTTTTGGACCACTATACAACTTTGAGTTATTAGACCCTAGGTATTTTTTTTAAAATTATAAATTTATATTTACAATCTATATACACTAAAAAAAAATTGAAATTATATACGGGCAAAATCCGTATGTAATAGCCAAAAATCCGTATGTAATCATTTTACATATGGATTTACATATAGATGAAAATCCGTATGTAATATGCTCGTGGGTAATTATATACGGATTTATTTCGTATGTAATTTACCGACAGAATATTACATACGGATTTATTCTGTATGTAGCGAATATTGTTTAAAAAAATTATTTACATTCTTTTTTCTTTTCAATTTTATTACTATCTTTATATTTTATTTTTAATTTTAGTATATTTGTTTTTTAGAATTATTTTTATTATTGTTTTAGCTAGTTTTATTAACATTATTATTATTATTAAGAATGTGCACCAGGTGAGATTCGGACTGAACTTACCACTGAACCAGAGCAACACTATTATCATAATATGATTATTAGCATTCTTATTATAATTATTGTTGTTATTATTATTATTATTGTAATTATAATTTCTATAATTAATAATAATACTAATATTAACATTATTAATAATAT